>Ga0187783_10000267_pt1 | contig 39442 bp, 38 predicted proteins | sample 1015_SJ02_MP02_2_FD_132471 | JGI IMG/M metagenome (GOLD analysis project Ga0187783, IMG submission 132471) | Tropical peat soil microbial communities from peatlands in Department of Meta, Colombia - 1015_SJ02_MP02_20_MG | ecosystem: Environmental > Terrestrial > Soil > Wetlands > Peat | place... | reverse complement strand
GCTGGAAGTAGTACGTGACCAGACCGGTCAGCGTGTTCTGCGAGGGATCGTCTGGCATGGCGTGCGTCGGGTTTTCTTGCCAGGACAAAAAGGCGATGATATCGGGGCGCGGCCGGTAGGCTTCCTCCACAATGGCCATATGGTCCCGCGCAGCCTGGACCCACGAGGCATCTGTGGTGTCGAACGAGCCTCCGTTGTACATGATGCCGACGCGACCTATCAGCCCGCGCTGTTTTAATTCCTCGGCATAATCGTAGACGGTATGGACGTCGTCAGCTACGCTGCCGCGCTTGAATTCCCATTGCGGGTCGAGGATCAGGAAATCAAGCGGTTTTCCTAGCGCATTCCGAAACCGAGTATAATATTCCAGCATGGCAGGCTTCCAATCACTCTGCTCCGTGATGTGATCGTCGCTCTGTTCGCGCATCATGGCCGTCGGCTCCGTTTCGCCGATGACGATATTCGGGAACTCCTGCTTGAATAGATTCAAGATCGCGCCCGCGCGGCTGACGATCTCGCCGATCGGAAGTTGGCAGCCGGTCTTAGCTGAAGAGCGCTTGAAAAAGTGCCCATAGTTCAAAAGCTCATCCATGTTGAGGTATTTGATCTCGCCGCCCGCCGTTTTGATCATGTCAATGACTTTTTGAGCCTGGGGCAACGTTGCATAGCCTTCCTGGATTTTCTCCGGGCACGAACCGGGGATGATATCGATCGCTCCTATTTCGACCGCGATCGCGATGTGGCGCCTTTTCAGGTCGGCGACGACGGTGTTGACTTCGTCCTGATTGCTCTCTTGCCCAACATGATGAAAGAAGAGCGAGGTAAGTCTAAACACTTGGACGTGAGATGCCGCGCTTTGCCATGGGGCATTCGGTGTAAACATCTCCATAAGGTCGACGGCCCTTGGGCGCGGCGAGCTCGGCGTGGAATACCGGCTCGCCGGTCCGAACCAGATCTCAGGCTGCGCCGTCGCCTGGGCTCGTATTGTCCGAAAAGTGCCTATGAAGAAAAGCGCAACCAAGGCTACGGCACTTAACGAGCGCCAGAGTTTCGTAAGCATCACTGCGGAACGACCCAGATGTAGGGCGTGTGCGGTTCGACGCCCGCCGGCAAGTCGTCGGGCGCCGCCACGCCGCGAGGCCCGAGACTTTTTACGAATCTATAGATCGCCCGCTGGTCGGAAAGATTCAAAAACCGAAGATCGTGCCACACCATCGGCCAGTGCCCCGCTCGCGTGCGCACCATGAACAGCCAATCGTCTTCGGAGATGCGAGCAAACTCAAGCCGAACGTTGGCCGGATAACTGGTTCCCCAAGGCCCGCGGTAACCGAGGCTGCTTCCGGTCAACCAGCGTGAAACGGGAATCGTACCATCGGATTCTCGCCAGCCCGGCGTATGGCAATCGTTGCACGTGCCGAACGCCACGAGATACTGGCCCCGCTTCACAAGCGGGTCTTGCGTCGACGCTCTCGCCGACATAATCGCGGTAACCCCGGCAGCGGCGAGCACGAACGCAACGAGCCACGCTTTCATCAAATCTCAGTTGCGCTCGCGAATCGCGTGTCCTTTATGGACGACGTCGAGGGGCGTATGGGACAGCCAAGCGAACCTATCGCCGATGAAGCTGATCACGTTCGCCGCCGTCTTTGAGATTGTTACCGGGCTCGTTCTCATCGCCGCTCCCTCATGGCTCGCGTGGCTTCTGCTGGGTGCCCATCTTGCTACCGCCGGGGAAGCGGTTGGCCGAGTAGCGGGCATTGCGTTGCTGGCGCTGGGATTAAGCCGACCGCTTCAGGGACTGCTCGCCTATAATGTACTGGTCGCGATCTTTTTGCTCTATTTGGGCATCCGCGGCGAACTGGTGGGAGTGCTGCTCTGGCCGGCATTTGCCGTTCACGGAGTCTTGTTAGTCCTGCTCGCGCGGCTTGCCTACGCGTCCGACGTATCGAAGACGACCTGATCCCAGCGCCAAAGCTGCTCGAAGAAGTTGCGCGCGAGCGGCATATCCGCCATCGCTCGGCCCATGTCGGTGATCCTGCGTTTGCCGTCAACGGCCTCGAGCACTCGCTCCTGCCGCGCATCAATGGGCAAGTACAGATCCGTAAAGGTATGATTGCGATTAATCAGCACCGCCGCGGCACCCGGCGGCAAGCGATCGCGCACCGTGACAGTGTCGGGTAGCCTGATGGGAACGTAGCGCAGCCATGCATCGCCATTAAAATGAACCGCGGATTGTCGCGCGGTCTCTCCGTCGGCGTAACAAACGATGCTATGGCGAACCATCGTTCCACGAAAGAGTTCGATTGCGGCGTACTGCTCGTCCTGCGGAAGGCCTGCCAGACGGCTCGAGTGCGGCGTCGCTGCCGGCGCGCCGCACTCCGGCAAGTACGGCGCCTGACGCACCCAACGGCCGAATGCCACGTCCGCGCGGGCGAGCAGCTCCATTAGCTGATCGACAGAATAGGAGCGATCCAGCGGATGCAGCAACGCGTCAGCGATGCCGGCCGGGCTGGCAAAATCCGGCGCACCGCGCAGCAACGGCGCAATCGGATGATCGGGCGGCAATGCCTTCAAGGTTGCTGCGAGGTCCCGAATCTCGGCATCGCTCCAACCGATGCCCAGACGCCGGCAGTACTCCTGCAACATGTAGATGCCGGCGCGTCCGTACGGTGCATACACCATAACGTGCATCGCGCCGCTTTGGGCGAGCACCGACCGTAATGCCCGCAGACCGGTATCCGGATCGCCGAGATGATGGAGCACGCCGGTGCAGACCACCATATCGAAGCGTTCGCCCAACTCCGCGACGCGCTCGACGGCGAGCTGTTGCAGCTCGAGGTTATCGAGTGCGTGTCTGCCCTTGAGCTCCTGCTCGAACGCTATGCTGGTCGCGCTGAGGTCGATGCCCACGACACGCGCATTCGGCCAGCGCACCGCGTAATGCGCGGCCTGCATGGTGCCGCACCCCGCAACCAAGATGGTGCGATCGTCGCGGCAAGGCTCGCTCGGCCAAAAGAGGTGGGATTCGGCTCGCCGGCGAGGCTCGTTCCAAGCTCGCCGGTACGCGTCGAGATCGTCTACAGGCAGCGGGTATGGGTGACTCTCGTAAAAGTCACCCACCCCGGCACTGAGAGGATTATCCGTGCGGCGTTTTCGCTTGCGCCAGCACCTCGTCCAGATTGAACGACGCCGGCTTCTGCCGCGGCGGGAATTTAACGAAGTTCCCGATTTCGCTGGCCACAACGGCCTGCATCAAGTACATCTGCGGTACATGATCGACGAGCCAATCCCAGTAGACGTTGGAATTGAAGTCGGCCCGCTCGAACGGATCGCGGCGCAGGTTCATAATGTGCGGTAAACGCAGCTTTACGAACGGCTCCGCCCAGGCATTCGTAGATTCGGCGCGCTGGACAGCCAGGTGGAACTTATAGTCTCCGACTCGAACAGCGATAATGTCGCCGTCATCGCTAAAATAGACGATGTGGTTTCTCGGACTTTCCTTCACTTGTCCTGAGAAGTAGGGGATCATGTTGAAGCCATCGAGGTGAACGTTAAACCGCTTACCGTCCACGGTGGCCCCGTCGAGAAGCTGCTTTGTGACGTCGGGGTTGCCGGCAGCGGCCAGCAGCGTCGGGAACATGTCGATGTGGGAAACGATGCCGTTGTAAACCGACCCCGGCTTGATTACGCCCGGCCAGCGGATGAAGCTCGGCACGCGCCAGCCGCCCTCCCAATTGGTATCCTTCATTGCGCGGAACGGCGTGTTTGCCCCGTCCGGCCAGGTGTCGTTCTGAGGGCCGTTGTCGGTGGAGTACATCACGATCGTATTGTCGGCAATGCCCAGTTGGTCGATCTTGTCAAGGATCATGCCGATCTGCTCGTCATGCACGACCATTCGGTCGCTGTACGGATCCTGGCCGCTCTTGCCGAGATTCTTCGGCGCAACGTGCGTGCGGAAATGCATCGCGGTGGAGTTGTACCAGCAGAAAAAGGGCTTGTCGGCCTTTACCTGCTTCTCGATCCAGTCGATCGCGGCGCTAGTGAACTCCTCGTCGACCGTTTCCATGCGCTTCTTGGTCAGCGGCCCGGTGTCGGTTATCTTCTGCTTTCCGACCTTACCCCAGCGTGGATCGACCGTCGTGTCGTCGGTGTCGGTCGCCCAACAATGCAACACGCCGCGAGGTCCGAATTGCTCCTTGAACTTCGGATCCTTCGGGTAGTCGGGCAGCTCGGGCTCTTCCTCGGCGTTGAGATGATACAGGTTACCGAAGAACTCATCGAAGCCGTGCACGGTCGGTAAGAACTCGTTGCGATCGCCGAGATGGTTCTTGCCGAATTGACCGGTGGCGTAACCGAGCGGCTTGAGCAGCTCGGCAATGGTCGGATCTTCGGGTTGAAGGCCGACGGTCGCGCCCGGCATTCCAACTTTGGTGAGACCGGTGCGGATCGGGTTTTGGCCGCAGATGAAGCTCGCGCGGCCCGCGGTGCAGCTCTGCTGCGCATAAAAGTCGGTGAAGAGGCCGCCTTCGTTCGCGACGCGATCGATGTTCGGGGTTCGATATCCCATCATGCCGTTACTGAACTTGCTGATGTTCCAAATGCCGATATCGTCGCCCCAGAGTATCAGGATATTTGGTTTCTTCGAGGCCATTGAAATTTCGATCTCCCTTTCCTGAAGCGTGGGTCTTCTTTAAATATTCTCATCTTCGCGGCGCGAAGAGGGGGACGTGGGCTTTCACGCCCTGCATTGGTGGTCCCTGGCTTGCCTTGGCCGTGCATCGCGCTATTGTTGTTCGTGTGATTTTGCGCGGTAGGCCACCGACCTAACGCCGCGAAGGTTTTGGAATGCAGCAGCCTGAGTTAACGATACTCGAGTTCCTCTCGCGCCTCGGCGTCGCCGCGCTATTGGGAGTCGCGATCGGATTTGAGCGCCAATGGCGTCAACGCTCGGCAGGACTGCATACAAGCAGCTTGGTTTCGATCGGAGCCGCACTCTTTGCGCTGCTCGATACGACGATCGGGGCCGGCGATACGACGCGCATCGTAGCCGGGGTCGTTACCGGCGTCGGATTCATCGCCGGCGGTGTGATTTTCCGCTCCGGGGTCAACGTCACCGGACTCAATACCGCCGCAACGATTTGGGCGACGGCCGCAGTCGGAGCTTTAGCCGGATTCGGCTATTGGTGGCAGGCGGCGGCCGGCGCGATCCTTGTTATCCTGCTGAACCTCCTGCTGCAGCCGCTTGCCAACGCAATCGATGCGCGTACCCAGAGTGGGCAAAACGGCGAGTGATCGTCGCGCAGGCGACGCCGTCACCGTCGCCACCCCCGCCCCCGGCAACCTATGTCTCGGCGGAAGACGAACTTTCACCCGGATATTACGGGGAGGCAGGTTCCAGCAATCAAATAAACTGGCGCGCGCAAATTCCGTACGGCAACTCGGCGACGTACTACGTTCGCATTAAACTGCCGGTCGTCACTTCCGCGCCGCCCGAATCAATCACGGGCGCGGGAGATCTCGCCGTTACCAACTTCGCCGTGCTCGATGCAGCCTGGGTAGGGGGCGTTACGCTCCGCTTTCCTACCGCAAACGATTCGCTGGGAACGCACAAATATTCACTTGGACCGGCGTTCGGCTACACCGTGACCCGCGGCCGCTGGACGCTGGGGTTCTCAGAAGAAAGCTACTTTTCAATTGCCGGCCCGGCGTCGTATCCGTCCGTCGGCAAGTCGCAACTTTCTCCAACCTTGCGGCTCGGGCTCTCCAATGGCTGGAGCGTCGGTTTTTCGACGATGCAGTTCACGTACGACTGGGTGAACAATCGCTGGACCGATGTGCCGCTTGGCCTGCGGCTTGAAAAGCGCGGCATCGCGGGATTGCAATCCCTCGATGTGTATGCGGATGCCGAACGCAACCTCGCTCACACTGAAGATACGCCCGGCTGGACGTTTCGGAGCGCTTTGCGCTGGTTCTTTACTCGCTGGCCTTGACGTCTTGCAGCAGCGTGTAGTTGATGATCACGCGAAGAAGCACGATGGCGGACAGTTGCGCGATCTCGGTCCAATCCGGCGACACCGCGGTCCGAACGATGTCGCTCCCGATGAGCACTTCGAGCGCGAGAGCCAGCCACTCGCTAAATTTTCGGCGCCCCGGCGAGACGCTGGCGACACCAGCCCGCAGTGTTGCTAAGCTGGCCGTAGCCACCGCCCGCAGCGCAGCTAGCACAACAATCAATGCCGCAAGGGCATCGAGCAATGTGGCGCCGTGCAGCGCCCACGTGCGCACGAAGTCTTCGAACACCGCTCAATGCTTTCGACAGGCGTCGTTTACGGTACTGCGCGGCGAATGATGAGTTCGTGAGACATCGAGGGGGCGGGCTTCTCGGACCCGGCTTTGTTTCAGGCGCCTCCGATGCCGATCCGACCACCGTCGCAAGTCTGGCAGTCGTCGGCGCGGCGACCGGGTATATGCTGTCGTGGCTCGTCGTGCTGCTGTTGCCGATGATTGCAGTAATTCAAAGCATCGCGGCGGCCGTCGGCGCGTCGCAAACCAGCATTCAAGACGCGATCAAGCGTCGGTACGGACTAACGTGGGCGTGGCTGGCGCTGGCCGGCGTCCTCGCCGTCAACGTGATGACGCTCGCTGCCGATATCGAGGCAGGAGGCGAATCGCTCTCCCTTCTCTCGGGCGTGCCCCGCGAAATTTTCCTCATTCCGTTTGCGGGCGCGGTGGCGTGGCTGTTGCTGCGCCGGTCGTACCTGCGCGTGGAACGTTTTCTTTCCTATCTTCCGTTCATCTTCATCTGTTATGGCATCAGCGCGGTGCTTGCGAAGCCCGATTGGGCGGCGCTCTTGCACTCGCTGGTCTCTCCGCACTTCAACCTTACGCCGCCGGTTGTGACCGGAGCGCTCGCGCTGCTCGGAACGACGTTGACGAGCTACGTCTACTACTGGGAGTCGATCGAGGTCTCCGAGCGCGGAACGAAGCCCTCGCAGGCGCGCGCCATGAAAGCCGACGCAGCTTGGGGCGCACTCGCGCCGGGGATTTGCTTCTTCTTTATTCTGGTTGCGACCGCCGCGACATTGGGCAAGACGCACACGAACGTGCAGACCGCAGCCGACGCCGCCATCGCCTTGCAACCGCTGGCCGGCAGGTGGGCGACGACGCTATTCGCCGTGGGTTTGTTAGGCTCCGCCGCAATCGCGGTGCCCGTTCTTGCCGGCACGAGCGCGTATGTGCTGGCCCAAACGTTTGGGTGGCGCGCAAGTCTCGACGCGCGGCCGCAAGAGGCCCGGCCTTTCTACGCGGCGCTCGTTGGTTCGCTCGTCGTGTCGACCGCACTGGCCTTCGCCGGATCCTCGCCGATCGCATTGCTGTATTGGGCCTCGGTGGCGGGCGGTCTGGCGACGCCGCTGACGCTGTGGCTCTTGGTGGCGATCGCGAGCAACGCCACCATCATGGGCGAGAACCGCATCGGCAAACGGCTCGCTGCCGGCGGCGCTGCAGTCGCGGCAATCGTAACCCTTTCCAGCGCGGTCTTTCTGGTTACGCTGCTTTAACTTCCCTCATCGCCGTAAATGAGCGCCGTCTTCGTGGTGCCGTCGGCAAGGTAATCCTTCAGTGGTATCTGCAGCGCCTTAAAGAACTCGTCGGCAACCCGTTGCCCCTTCTTCTCCTTGTCGTCTTTACCGAGCACGTGCGTCGAAAAGCCGAACTCCGCAATCAACGGCTCGAAGCGGTCGGGAATCGGCCGGGCCCACACGGCAAGCGTTGCGTGGGCCGTTACGCCGTGACCGAACGAAAGCGTTCCCAACGTCGATTGCAGCTCGAAGACTTTGGCACCGGCGACGATCGACATCGTCTCGCTCAGGTCGATTCCCAGCGTGCGGAAATGCGGTAGGGCTTCCGCTAACCTCGATAGCGGCACGTCCACCTCGACGGCCGGATACTCGACTATCACGTTGTTTGAGAAAATGCTCGTCATCGTTCCGGGCGTCTCGCCCCGGATGAGCTCCTCCTTGAACTTCTTCTTTTGCAGTTTCGTCAACGTCGTATCGGTGTCGAATGCCGCCGCTTTCTCATATGAGGGAGCGCGGCATTTGAAGGTTAGCTCCCAGCTCTCACCGGGCCAGCCGCCCTCGCGAATTTGCCTGGTCCGAAAGATCAGCTTGTTCTTGCGAAGCTCCTCGTTCTTGGTATCGTAAAACTGCACGATGCGCAGCTGTGAGTCGAGCGACTCGACCGGCTCGTAGTGAACGCCGAGCTGATCTGCCGTGCGCTGAAGCAGTTCGTTGAACTCCAGGACTGCTCGCCGGCTGAGAAAATTCTCCGGCTTGAGCAGCAGCTTGAATTCTCTGTGCGTCACCAGCGGCGTTGCGGTTGTTTCGTTAGCAACTTTAGCCATTTTGGTTTCTCCTATTGCCGCGCTATGATCATATTCAGCACGTCTTCTTTCGACAGCAAATGGTCTTGGTTCTCGCCCGTAGCTTCGATTACGACTGCTTTGATCTCGCCGTTGAACTCACTCTCCCGCGGCGGCATCTCGGGGGTCATGGGAGATCCTCGCTTCACGCCGACGTCGGAAGTTTCGTCGCAGGAGAAGACGATCGGCGCAGTCTGCTCGATTCTTCCCTGTCCCACCGGCTTTCCGTCCACGAAAAGCGTCACCTTACCGCCTTTGGCGACACCGCCCCCATCATACGCGAACTCCATTCTTACTTGATGCGTTCCGGAAGGGAGCGCCTTGGTTGCGGTGACGACCGTCCGGCGGAGCCCAACGAAGTTGTAGATATACGTCAGCATTCCATCCTTGACATAAAACATCCAGCCACCGCCGATCCCGCCCTGCGAAATGATGACGCCGTTCGCCGGCTCGCCGTTAGGCACGACGACCTGCGCTGTTATGGAATGACTCTTATTTTTGATATTGACGATGCCGTTCTCGTTGAGGCCACCCATCCCAGTGGCAAGAACTTGGGTGTTGCCGCGGATGAGCACGGGCCGCCCGGCGATATCCGGGTCGAACCGTTCGGCACCACGGTCGTCCATCGGCAGCACGTTATTCCGCGTGGCTTCGATGACCCACAGGCGCTGAAGCTCGTGCAGTTTATCCGGCATCTCCTTAGAAAGGTCATGCGCTTGCGACCAATCTTTGTTGGTGTCGTAGAGTTCCCAGACGTCGTCGTCAAAGGGCGGCGTCTTTCCGGTCAAGATCCACGGCGTGCGATGCCGCGTGACGGCCGTCCAGCCCTTATGATAGATGCCGCGATTGCCGGCCATCTCGAAATATTGGGTCTCGCGCCGCTCGGCGGCACCGGCGTCTTCGAAGCTGTACGCCATGCTCACGCCCTGCATCGGCACTTGACCCACGCCATGGACCGCGTACGGCTGCGGCAAGTCAGCCATTTCTAGGATCGTGGGCGCCACGTCTATGACGTGATGGAACTGATTGCGAATCTCACCCTTGGCTTTAAGGCCTTTGGGCCAATGGACGATCGCCCCGTTGCGCGTGCCACCCCAATGCGAGGCGACCTGCTTCGTCCACTGATACGGCGTGTCGAGCGCGTGCGCCCAACCCACGGCATAATGGTTGTAGGACTCCGGGCCGCCCAGCTTGTCTATTCGCTCGGTCAAAAACGCAGCGGTTTCTAGCGCGTTCATGCCGTTGAACGGAATCATTTCGTTGTAGGTGCCTTGGGGCGTTCCTTCGGCAGACGCGCCGTTATCGCCGATGATGTAATAAATCAGCGTATTACCGAGCGCTTTGATTTCCTCGAGCGCATCGATCAGCCGGCCGATATGGTGGTCTGCATACTCGAAGAAGCCTGCGTAGACTTCCATTTCCCGTGCCAGCACCTTCTTGAATTCGGGGGTTTGAGCATCCCATGCCGGAATTTCCGCCGGTCGTTTCGTTAGCTCACAATTTTGTGGAATGACGCCGAGCTTCTTCTGACGCGCGAAGCTCTCTTCGCGAAGCTTGTCCCAGCCCTGATCGAACTTGCCTTTATATTTGTCGGCCCACTCCTTCGGAACGTGATGCGGCGCGTGAGTCGCCCCCGGAGCGAAGTACATAAAAAACGGCTTGTCGGCGGCTAGCAGCCGTTGCTGACGAACCCACGCGATCGCGCGATCCGTCATGTCCTCCATGAAGTGGTAGCCCTCTTCGGGCGTTTTGGACGGCTCGACGAGTTTCGTGCCCTCGTGAATCGACGGATACCATTGATTTGTCTCGCCGGCGACGAAACCGTAGAAATATTCAAAGCCCGAGCCGGTCGGCCAGCGATCGAACGGCCCTACGGGGCTCGCTTCCCAAACCGGTACCTCATGGCACTTGCCGAACTGCGCCGTCGAGTACCCGTTCAAACGAAGAATTTCCGGAAGCGGCGCCATCGAGTTCGGCCGCGCTGAATTGTAACCCGGTGCCGAGGTCGCTATCTCGGTGATCGCGCCCATCCCGACCATGTGATGGTTGCGGCCGCTCAAAAGCGCCGCGCGCGTCGGCGAGCAGAGCGCGGTGGTATGAAACCGCGTGAAACGAAGCCCATTCTTTGCGAGGCGCTCGGCGGTCGGCGACTGACACGGCCCGCCGAACGTGCTCGAAGCGCCAAATCCGACGTCGTCGATCAGCACGATCAGGACGTTCGGTGCCGCGTCCGGCGGCCGCAGCGGCTCGATCGGCGGAAACTTCGAATCCGGATCCTTTGCGTCGTACGCAATGAATCCGGCATAGGCCGGATCCGGAATCGGCAGAATCTCGCGTTGCTTGTCCAATCTCAATCCTTTACACAGCGGAATCCGACATGCGACATGCCGGTGTCGATCATTTGCGGCGAGCGCGCCGCGGGACGGAAGCGTAAGCAATACTCAGGCGAGCAGAGAAACGACCCGCCCTTGAGGACTTTGCGCGGGATGCGCACGTTGGGCTGACAAGGATCGTAACTCAGGTCGCGCGGATTGACGGCGCAGCACGGCGACTCAACGGCCGAGCGATCGGATACAAACCAATCCGAAGTCCACTCCCAGACGTTGCCGGCCATGTCGTAGAGGCCGTATCCGTTCGGAGCAAACGAGCCTACCGGCATCGTGCGCGGACCTTGGCGCGAGGTGTGCTTCCACGGGAATTCGCCCTGCCACGTGTTGGCCGCGTACTTACCGCCGGGATACATCTCGTCACCCCAGATGAAGTCCTTGCCGTCGACACCGCCGCGCGCGGCGTACTCCCATTCGGCTTCGGTGGGGAGCCGCTTGCCGGCCCAGCGCGCATACGCTTCGACGTCCTCGTAGGCGACGTGCACGACGGGATGATCGGGACGAGAATCGATCGAGCTTCCCGGGCCGTCGGGATGCTTCCAGCAGGCGCCCGGAGTCCACGACCACCACTGCGAGTAGTCGCGCAAGTTCACCGGTCCGGTCGTCATGTGAAACACCAGCGCACCGGGAACGAGATTCTCAGCAGGCGCGCCGGGATAATCGGCCGGATTCAGGTCGCGTTCGGCGATCGTGATGTACCCGGTCTTGCGAACGAATTTCGTGAACTCGGTATTGGTTACGGCGTGGGTATCGATCCAGAAGCCGCCGACGCGGACCTCACGAACCGGAGCCTCCTCGGGGTAAAAGCGATCCGACCCCATGCGAAAGCTTCCGCCTTCGATGCGAACCATACCGTCGAGCATTTCGCCGATCATACTAACTGTCGTTCCGCCGCGATCATAGCGTGGGCGCCCGATATTAAAGCAGATTGACGCAGAACCCTCTACGGAAAAATCGCGTTGGCCGGCTCTGGGATAGGAACACCGGCATGGGCTTGGTATAATTGCAGCCCCCTCGCACCACGTCTTATAGCAAAGGAGGCCGCAATGGCCGCTCAAGGGCAGCCGAATATCGTTGCGATTATGGCCGACGATATCGGCTGGTTTAACATCGGCGCTTACCATCAGGGAATTATGGCGAGCCGGACGCCGAATCTCGACCGTCTGGCAGCCGAAGGAATGCGCTTTACGGATTATTATGCGGAAGCCAGCTGCACGGCGGGCCGCGCGAACTTCATCACCGGCGAGCTTCCCATCCGCACCGGACTAACTACCGTCGGTCAGGCCGGGGCGACGGTTGGAATGCCGGACGAGGCACCGACGATCGCAACCGCGCTCAAGTCCCTCGGCTACGCGACGGGACAGTTTGGCAAGAATCATCTCGGGGATCTCAATCGGTACCTGCCGACCGTTCATGGGTTCGATGAGTTCTTCGGCTATCTGTACCACCTCGATGCGATGGAGGATCCCGCGCACCCTAACTATCCGCAGGAGCTTAAAGATAAGATCGGACCCCGCAACATGGTGCACAGCTGGGCCACCGAAACCGACGATCAGACGACCGATCCGCGCTGGGGCAAAGTCGGAAAGCAGCGGATACAGGATGCCGGAACGCTCTATCCCGAGCGCATGAAGACCGTCGACGACGAGATTCTGGCTCACGCGCTCGCGTTCATCGACAAGGCGAAGGCCGACAAGAAACCGTTCTTCGTATGGCTGAACCCCACTCGCATGCACGTCGTCACGCATCTCTCCGACAAATACCAAAGCCTGCGCACGCCCGAAAACGGTTGGTCGGAGTCCGAAGCTGGGATGGCGCAACTCGACGATATCGTCGGCGCGGTCTTGAAGAAACTTAAGGACGACGGGCTCGACGACAACACAATCGTAATGTTCACGACCGACAACGGTACCGAGAATTTCACCTGGCCGGATGGCGGTCAGACGCCTTTCGCGGGAGGCAAGGGAACCGTTCTCGAGGGCGGTTTCCGGTCGCCGTGCATCCTGCGATGGCCCGGTAAGGTGCCCGCAGGAAAAGTCGAGAACGGAATCTTTTCAGGTTTGGATTGGTTCCCAACATTCGTCGCTGCGGCCGGCAACCCGAATATCGTCGACGAGCTCAAGAAAGGAAAGCAGCTCGGCGACCGCACCTACAAAGTCCATCTCGACGGCTACGATCAAACGAATCTGATAACCGGAAAAGGTCCGTCGAATCGCCACGAGATCTTCTATTTTGCCGAAGGCACGCTCGGTGCGGTTCGCCTCAACGATTACAAGTATCGTTTCGTCGATCAACCTCAAGGGTGGCTAGGCGGAACCGTCAAAGTGGATTGGCCGATCCTCACCAACATTCGGCTCGATCCTTTCGAAAGGACCGGTCTGGCGGGGTCGCTCAACTATTATCACTTCTTCGTGTACAACTTCTGGCGCTTCGTTTTGGTGCAAGAAGTGGTCGGCAAGATCGCGCAGACTGCGATCGAATTTCCACCGATGCAAAAGGGCGCCTCGTTCAACCTCGAGGCGGTCAAAGATCAAATACAAAAAGCCATGGCGGCACACGCGGGCTCTTAGACAACCTAAACGGCAAGAAGCGGGCCTCGCTTTGCGAAGGCCCGCTTCTTCTTACCGCGTGCAAATATATCGCTAAAGCCTCAAAGAGGAACTTGGCATGCAATTCTCACCTAACCGACGTGGTTTTATCTCGCTCTCGCTGGGAGCAATTTCAGCGCTTGTTGGACAAGGGGTTGGTGCAGACGCTCAGAGTAACGCGGATCCCCTCCCGTCCTGGAACGACGGGCCTGCGAAACGACGAATCCTCGAGCTTGTAGGCGAGGTAACGAATCTCTCGGGCTCGGGCTACGTGCCGCCTGCGCGGCGGCTCGCAACCTTCGATCAGGACGGAACCTTGTGGGTCGAGCATCCCGTCTATACGCAGGTCGTGTTTGCGCTCGACCGGGTCGTAGCACTCGCGCCGCAGCATCCGCAGTGGAAGACCACCGAGCCCTTTAGCGCGGTCCTCGCGGGCGACAAGGCGGCCATCGCGAAGTTTACGACCAAGGATCTCGAGGCGATCGTGCTCGCCACCCACACCGGCATGGATGTGGAAAGCTTTGCCGCTACGGTGCGCGCGTGGATTGCGAAGGCGAAACACCCGCGCTGGAACAGGCCGTATACTGACCTCGTCTATCAGCCGATGCTCGAAGTGATGCGTCTGCTGAAAGCCAACGGTTTTGACCTTTACATCGTAACGGGCGGGGGCCAAGATTTCGTCCGTACCTACGCGGAATCTACTTATGGCCTCGGCCCGGAGAAGGTCATCGGCTCGGCGCTGGAAACGCAGTACTCGTATAACGCGCGAGGTGAAGGCGTCTTGATGCGGCAACCAAGGCTGCTGCTCAACAACAACATGTCCGGAAAGCCCGAGGACATCTACCTCTTCACCGGCCGCAGGCCACTGGCAGCCTTTGGAAACTCCACCGGCGACCGCCAAATGCTCGAATGGACCACGGCAGGCGGCGGCCCTCGGTTGAGGATGCTGGTGCTGCACGACGACGCGCGGCGCGAGTACGCCTACGGGCCGGCGCTGGGACTTCCCAACACCAAAGTCGGTACGTTCACGCAGGCGCTCTATGAAGAAGCAACGGCCAACGGCTGGATCGTGGCCAGCATGAAAACCGACTGGCGAACGATCTTTTCGTTCGGATAGCGGCGTTCGATGCAGAGCTGGACCGTATGGAACACAAGCTTGATGTGGAGCTTCGCGCTCATCGCGCTCACGATCGCGATCCATCTAACGGGCATCGGATTGATCGTGAACGTAATCGAGAAGTTTCGCAGTGGATTGCTACGGTCTCAGCATTATCTTGGCAGCACGCCGACAACAGTTGCCGTCATCGTGGCAGTTGCCCTCGGCCTAGCCGCGCTGCACGGAATCGAATGCCTGATCTGGGCCCTTGCGTTCGTGCGACTCGGCGCGCTCCTCTCACCGGGCGAGGCGGCGCTATACTCGGTCGACTCAATGACTACCCGTGGCGCTTCCGGGCTTCACTTGGAGCCCAGTTGGCGAATGATGGGCGCGGTGGAAGCCGGCGACGGGATGCTACTTTTCGGAATAAGTACTGCCTTTCTGTTTTACGTGATGATCAGGCTCTGGAAAGCGGACATTGACACCCGTGTCTAATCCACATGGCCCAACACCCTGCGATGCCGTTGACGAAGCGCTCTTGCGCGACCCGCTCGAGCGGCCGGTTTTTATCGCGACCGTGGCTTGTAACTTCGTGCTCATGGCCGTCGCTATTGCCCTGGTCTTCTATCAGCCCGGTTGGATGAAGACCCATCCGGTACTCGGCAAGGACATCGGCTTTCTTCGAGTCTTGGCGATCACCGCGCTCTTCGGCATTCCGCTCCTAGCGCTAAACCGCAACCGACGCGAGGCCGCGATTCGCGGAAATTCGGTCCGACTCTCGGAACACCAGTTTCCCGAAATCCATGCTGTCATTCAGGGCCACTGCCGAAGGCTCGGCATGACGACAGTTCCCGAGCTTTTTTTGAGCAGCGGGACGATCGCGCCCTATTCTCGGACGTTCTCGTCGTGGCGCGAGAACTATATCGTGCTGCATCAGATAATCTTCGACATTGACGACCGCAAGACGATGGATGTTATTTCGTTCATCATCGGGCATGAGCTCGGCGCGATTCGTTTGAAGCAGACGGCGGTCTGGAACGAAATGCTGCTCACTTACGTTTCGTCAATCAAATGGCTGCGCAACCCTCTGGAGCGCGTTCGCGTGTTCTCTCGCGACCGCTACGGCGCTGCGCTCACTCCGACCGGATTTCGCGGCCTACTGATCAACGCGGTCGGACGCCGGCTCATGAACCAAGTTAATATCGAAGACTACCTCGCGCAGGAGCGGCGGTACGGAGGCTTCTGGTCGGGCGTAAACGTATTCTTCGAAGAAAGGCCGCAGGTGCTTACCCGCATTCGGCGGCTCCACGCCGCCGGCTACCGATACTTACCGCCTACAGAATACACGCCGCCTCAAGAAGCGGCCACCGCCACCACGGAAGCATAGAGTTAAGCGTCGCGGTCGAATTCCGCATGCAATCCTTCACCGAGTTTCTTCCGAGTTTTTTCCCCTCGAGTGAGCGCGGCCGGCTCCCACGGTTCCCATTCCTCCCATCCCAACGCCTGAGATAGGAGCCTAAATCCGAACCCAACGAAGAACGCGATCGCGGTTGACGCAATCACCGACAAGCCGAGGGTCTGATTGCAGACGATGTAGGCGATTCCGGTCAACAATGCGGCGGTCACGAAGAACTCCCCGCGCACGAGCTGTTTTGGAATGCAGTTGCAGGCGACGTCGATGATCCAGCGGCCGGCCGTAGTGGCAATGATGCCGATCAGCACGGCGGCCGCGTAGCCGAGGTTCGCGGCAAGCGCGGTCTGCACGCCGACGATCGCGTACCACGGCAACGAAAACGCCGTCATAAACTGAAACAGCCCGTCCTTGAAGCGCTGCGCGCTGTTGTATTCGATGACGAGCGCCAGCCCCGCTGCTCCAAGGCATGCCACGATGTACCATGGATTCTGGAGCGGCGTCGGGATTTTATTGCAAAGAATGTCGCGGACGATGCCGCCGCCGATGCCCCCCGCATATGCAAGTATGATGATACCCATCACGGTGAAATGCTTGTAGTGATCGGGGCGACGCGCAAGCAGCGCACCGTTGAACGCGTTGGTCGTCGCCGCGATCAGCGAAATCCATTCGACCGTCGTGAACGTCCAGATGCCGAACTTCGAGAGGATGAGCGGCGTCATCCTGATTCCGGCGTTGCGGTTCGCTTGAAATATGTGCCGAAAATCGTGACCACCACGAACTGAATCACGAAATACGTGATCACCGATGCCCCCACGTCCGTGCCTGCGAAGCTGGTTGTCGCGATCAGCGAACACAAGCCGATGTTGCGCAGGGTCGTGCCGATCCCGAGCACGGCCCTGTCCCGGCGAGCCGGACCGCCTAGTAGCCAGCCCGTAGCCATCGATAAGAGTGTGAGACACAGCACAGCAAAAATGGCGCGCGAGCCGTAAATCGAGGACACGAGGTGAACTAACTTCGGGAACAGCAGCACGATCAATCCGAGCACCGCAACGAAGAATACGATTTGCAGCGGCCGTCCCAGCCGCGCCGCCAGCGTTGGAAACGGTTCCGCCAGCGCGATGCCCGCCAGCAGCGGCACGAGCTGGAAAAACACCAGCGTCTTGGCGAACTGCGCGATCGGAAGGTGTGCTTCGGCACCGGCAGGCAGAACCCAGGCAGCAGTGATCGGTACCGTTACGATCGATAGCAAGGGGAGAAAAATTGCAAGCTCTACCGCCAAGGAAAGGCGACCCCCGGTCCTTCGCGCCTGTGCCAGCACGAACGGAACCCCGGGAGCGATTGCCATCAGTAGAAACCCAGTGGCTATGTCGGGCGACAATGCGAAGAGTCTTGCGAACAGGACGCCGAGAATGGGCACGATCACGAAGTTCGCTAGCAGCGCGCGGCTGAACAACCCGATGTTCTTGAAGGTCGCTTTTAGGCTGTCGCGGTCGACGTCCAAGCCGGCGCCGAACGTCAGCGAAACCAGTATGATGGCCGCTATGAGTTTTACCGGTTCCATCCGCTGTAAGCCCTCCTGCGATGCGCTCTAAGAGTGTAGCCTCTTGCTAGGTAACTCCTCTAGCCGGAGAATGTCAACGTGATGCTTGAGCCCAAACGAGTAGACCGCGTCGTCGACCTCGCTTCGGTCGCGCTCATCTCGGTGGCCGCAGTGCTGACGGCGCTCTGCGGGTATCAATCGGGCCGCTGGGCCGGCCAGCAAGCCCGGCTCTACAATCTTGCTGAGGCCGGCCGAATCCGCTCCGCCGAAGCGGCTGATCGAGCGAACGTATTGATGGCGATTGACGTCGGGCTCTTCCTGCATTACGTCGACGCCGTCGCCGCGGGCAATGCCCGCGAGGCAACGTTCATACTTGGGCGCTTTCGGCCGGAAGTGAAGCCGGCCGTGCAAGCCTGGCTGGCCACCAAACCGCTGCGCAACCCGCACGCGCCCTCCTCGCCGTTTGCGATGCCGCAGTATGCGCTCAAAACGCAGGCTGAGGCGCACGCCGATGATGCCGCTGCCTCGGCCAACTTCAACGCAGCAGTGGAGGCGACGCGCCACTCCGACGACTTCCTGCTGCTGACGGTCATCTTCGCCGGCGTCTCGTTTCTCGGCGGTATCAGCACGAAGCTGGTCTACCCTCGCCACGCGATCGCCGTCGCGGTTGCGCTCGTCGGATTGATCTACGGACTAATCCGCCTAGTGCAGCTGCCTTTCTCCTAACCGCTTATGCCGGCCATAACTCGGGTTTGATGCTTTTCTTTTTGCCTCTCGAGTTTCTCGTCGTCGCTCTTGGGCGCTCTCGGCTCGAGATCGAAGGTAACGGTCTTGATCGTGCCGGTGAACTCAAACGGCGACTTGTACGTCCAGGAGACCGGCTTCTCGTTATCCCTGCCGATGTCCATGCAAGCATATGCCGAGAAGATGAAGGGCACGGTGTGTTCCAAACGTCCTTCGGCGACCGTTTTTCCGTTAATGAGCAGCTTCGTCTGGCCGCCGGTGCCCATCTTCGGCGCGTCGGCGATGAATTCGAAACGCGCGATGATGTTCCCGGTCGGAACCGGCTCCGACGACGTCAGCGTCAAGCTTCTAAAGACCGGCGCGAGCTTTCCGGTCGCCACCAACAACTTCTCGAGGATCGGATGCGACCGGCCTTGCGGCGTCGGCGGAATCCCCAAGAACGCGTAGGTGTGATGGAGCTTTCCATGTTGAATGTACAGCGAGAAGCCGCCCAGGAAGTCGCAGTTCGCGACGATCGCGCCTTCGGCGCCACCAGGCGGAATTACGAGATCGGCCTCAATTGCATACGAAGTGGCGAAGACGTGCGGAACCAAGCCTTGCGGGACGTTTTGAACGTCCGGATAGAAGGTGAACTTCGTCTTTGCCGCGCCGGCGCTCGGCAAGAAGCCCCACATAATCGCCAATCCGCCGAGTAACGGCGTGACGTTGTATTTTTCGGCTTCTTCCCAAAAGAGCGCCTTGAGCTCGTTGAGTTTATCGGGGTTTTTCTGCGCTAAGTCGTTGGCTTGCGAGAAGTCTTGGTTGAGATTGTAGAGCTCCCACGTATCCTTCTCGGGATCGTAAAGGTCCGGCGCGAACTTGGAGAGCGTCGTCGGATCCAATCCCCAGGGCGCCCGGTCGAGCCGAGCGCTGGCCATCCAGCCGTCTTTATACATGGCGCGATTGCCGAAGATCTCGAAGTACTGCTGGGTGTGGCGCTCGGCAGCTTTTGCGTCGTCGAATGTGTAGGCGAAACTGGTGCCGTGCATCGGCATCTGCTCGATGCCGTTGACGACCTTAGGAGCCGGAATGCCGGCGACTTCCAAAATCGTCGGCACGACATCGATGACGTGCGTGAACTGCGAGCGCAGACCGCCCTTGTCTTTGATGCGACTCGGCCACGAGACGACCATAGCATCGCGCGTGCCTCCCAAATGCGACGCGATTTGCTTGCCCCACTGAAACGGCGTGTTTCCAGCCCATGCCCAGGCGCACGAATAGTGCGGATCCGTAACCGGGCCGCCCCACTTCTCCGCACCGCCGTAAAGATCGGCCATCTGCAGCTGCTGTTCGGCCGTAAGCGGTACGCCGTTGAGCACGGTCAGCTCGTTGACGCAGCCGGTCGGCGTGCCTTCCATGCTGGCGCCATTATCCCCAAAGACCCAAACGATCAGCGTATTGTCGAGCATGCCCATTTCGTCGATCGTGTCGATCACGCGGCCGACGTTCCAATCGGCGTTCTCTTGGTAGCCCGCGTAGACTTCCATCTGGCGAGCATAGAGCGCTCTTTCATCGGCTGAAAGAGAATCCCAAGCTGGGAACTCTTTTGCGCGCGGCGTCAGTTGGGCATCGGGTGGAATAACGCCGAGCTTCTTCTGCCTCGTAAACGTCTCTTCACGCAGTTTGTCCCAGCCTTGATCGAACTTGCCCTTGTATTTGTCCGACCATTTGCTGGTGACGTGGTGCGGTGCGTGGCTGCAGCCGGTCGAGAAATAAATGAAGAACGGCTTATCCGGCTCGTGCGATTTCTGCCCGCGGATCCATTCAATCGCCTTGTCGGCCATCGCATCGGGAAAGTAAAAATCTTCTTGCATCTGCGAGCCGGGACCGTGATAGGTATTGTTTTCGGTGATGATCGTGTCGTATTGGCTCGACTCGCCCGGAACAAAACCCCAATAATAGTCGAATCCCAGACCGCTGGGCCAGCGGTCGAAGGGTCCGGCCGGCCCCTGCTGGTCGATCGGCGACATGTGCCACTTCCCGAACGCCGCGGTGCTGTATCCGTTCTGGCGCAAGATCTCCGCGCCGGACGCTGCGCTTTTGGGCCACAGCGCGTTGTATCCCGGAAATCCGCTTGCCGTCTCCGCGATCGAGCCGAAGCCAACCGCGTGGTGGTTCCGGCCGGAGAGCAGCGCCGCCCGGCAGGGCGAGCACAATGCCGTCACGTGATGGCGGTTGTAACGCAGCCCACTTGTCGCAACTCGCTCAAACGTCGGCGTCGAAACGGGCCCTCCAAAGGTCGAGGGGTTGCCAAAGCCTGCGTCGTCGATCAGGACGAGCAGCACGTTGGGCGCGCCTTCGGGAGCCGCGATCGGAGCTGGGAAATCCGCCACCGAGCCGCGGAGCGTTCGATTGGCCTTGCCGTTAAACGGCGGATCGGGAATGGGCAGAACGGTGCGATCGAGGGCCCGTTTTCCATCGGAGGACGGCATGAGATCTCCTTCGGTTAAGCGATGATTGAGCGGTCGAGCGATTGTACGACTCACGACCTCGTCCCTCTCTCCAAAGTACAAAACGCCATGCAGCGGCGGGACACGACGCAATTGAGAAGATTATGAGAACCCGAAAAATACTTCAGGCCTTACATATCGGTGTCGGGTGGTCCGAAATGCCCCTTCCGATGCAGAAAGTATGACTTCGAGAACTGCGACGCAATCGGCTTGAACGTAATCGGCGTCTGCGAGTAGTCAAAGCAGTCGATAATGCTCTTGGATTTCTTGTCGCTGGTTCCCAGCGAGCCGAGGTTCCAATTATCCTCGATGTACTTCAGGATGCTGCCGAACTGGTAGCCCGTCGGCGATATGTAGCCCGCTTTCGCATACGGTGAGATGATCAATGCGGGCACGCGCGGGCCGAGACCGCCGTATCCCACTTGCTTGGGGTTGAGGTTGTCGTACAGGCCGCCCCAGTCGTCCCACACGACCACGATCGCGGTGGAATTCCAATACGAGCTCTCGCCGATGGCGTTGACGACGCTTGCGACCCACGACGGCCCGTCGTCGACCGGTTCTCCCGGGTGATCGGAATCGGGCTCGACTGGTATCAGCCATGAAACCGCCGGCAGCTGGCCCGCTGAGATGTCGTTGAAGATGTTAGTCTGCGGCCACGAAATGTTCGTGCCCCATTCCGGCCCATAGCGCACCGCATAAACGACGTCGTACGCCGTAAACAGCTTGCCGTTAGTATTGCAGCACGGTTCAGGGACGTAATACTTCCAGGAAACGTTCTTCGCGTCGAGCAGGTCGCGCAGCGTTTCGTAGCTCGCGCTGAACTTGTTCGTGCACGGGAACGGCCCTTTCCCCGGCTCAAACACATCGTTCTGCGTGATGAGCGAGGTACGGGTGCCGCTCGGAGCATCGCATCCCCATCGACAGGTTCCTCCCGAGCAGGAAGGAAGGTCGACCATCGCTTGACCCGATGCCACGATCGTTCCGCCGCGAATCAGATCCTGATGGCCCGTGAAACTGCTGCTGCCTTGCGTGGAGAACATGTGCTCGGCAAGCACGTACTGTTCTGCCATATCCCAATACGGCTGAATGTCTGACGGGTACACGTACTGGTACGGCTGCAGGCACTCCGGAACGTCGTCGCCGTTGGGTATGTCGTCGAAGGCATTCATCTTTCCGCCGTTGCGCGCGGTCCTATACGCCTGAAAGCTGTGATTGAGGTCCTGCTTGATGATCAGCCCGCTCTCTTGGAGCGTAATGGTCTCGTTGCTCTTGATGTTGCAAGTCGAGTTGGCAACGACTGCGGCCGTGGTGGTGCCGTCGGCGCCGGGATACGTTGCGAAGAAATTATTGAACGTTCGGTTCTCTTGGATCACCATCACGACGTGATCGATCGGACTCGTCGACGCCGGCGGTTTTGCGTGCTGGGACGCCGGTTGCACCGCAGGCGCCACTGGGCCCGAGACGGCGCGGCATCCTGCGAGGGCAACGACTGCTACGAGCGCGCTGCGCGGAATCAAGGATCCGGTCATCCCCATCAATATATGACGGCGCGACCCCGCCCGCAATGGCCGTCAGGCGCCGGCTTGCGCTCCACGTAGCCGGTAGAGCACGTGGCGCCGCAGCGCGTGCTCCTCTTCAATGAGCGGATGATCGAAGTCGTCGGCGGGATCGTGCGTCATGCCCAGCCGCACCATTACGCGCTGGGAGCGCAGGTTTGACTCCGACGTGAAGGCGACGATCTCGCGCAGCCCGAGCCGGCCGAAGGCGAAGTCGAGTGCAGCCCGAGCTGCTTCGGTGGCATACCCGTGACCCCACGCGTCGAAAGCAAAGCGCCACCCAATCTCCCACGTCGGCGTGAACCGCGCCTCGAAGGGAACTTCGCGCACGCACACCATCCCGGCAAAGGCCGGTCCGTTCCGCACCTCGACGACCCACCACCCGTAGCCGGCGCGCGCGAGTTCTTCACGCATGCGTTCAACCGCGGCTTGGGAAATTTCGCGCGTATACGTTCGGTAAAGGAACGCGTTGACGCGCGGGTCGGCGTTCATTTGGACTAACGGCTCGACATCCGAATCTCGCCAGCCGCGCAACAGCAGCCGGGGCGTCTCGAGCACTAGGTCGCGCCGGCGAGCAACGAACGCACGTGCGCGGCCAGCACCGGTGCGTCGAGCCACGGAGCTTTGTTCAGGCCGAGCTGCTGCATCCAAAAGGCCGGACGCGGCGGCAGCTGCGCGGTCCACCGAACGCCGGCTGCATATAGAAGATAGACGTCCCAAACCGGGCCTGCGGCTCCGAGAAGCTGCCCGAACTCAATACCGGTTACGTCGGCTTGGTCCCAATAATGCCGCGCGCGCGGATCATCAATGAGGCGGGCTGCCGAGTCGACGAACGAGCGTCGGCCGGCGAGCTGCGGAACCCACACTATGAAGGCGCTCAGTCTTTTCGATGCGATGCGCGACAGCACGTGCCGCTCAACTTCGGCAGCTCCCCGAAGGCAGATCAGTCAAGTCGGGCTGACGAGCAGAACGAGACGTACGCGGTGGGCCTGCGCGTTGAAGGCCGCTCGCAGCTGCGTAGCATTGGCGTCCAGATCCGTAATTGGAGGCCGTGGCCCGCTTGGAGAACACGCGCTCAAGGCCGCGCAACAGCCGGTGGTTACAAAAGCCCCACGCCGCATCGTCTACGGCGTCAGATCGGCCGCTTCGACGATCCGAGTGAACGGGATGCCGGCTGTCTCATTGACTTCGCGCACCAGCGCGGGGCTCGATGCCTCGAACAGGCACATGCAATGCGCTTCCTCGGGCACGTACATACTCCGAATATAGCGCACCGCCTTACCCTCTGCGGTAAACTGCTTCGAGGTTTCAATCGCGGCTTTCTGTGCCGCGGCTAGCTGATCGATCGTGACTCCTGGAAGGTTTCGGTCGACCATGTAGACGGCCATCTCTTGCTCCTTCCCCGCGGGTTGCGGGCCGTTTAAGTTCGTCGTCCGCGCTCTTACGACTTTCGCAGGATGCGCCCGGTCTTCACGACCTCGAATGCCGTGCCGGGAACGTTCTTGAGCTGATCGAGGTCGTTGTTGCTCCAGCACTTCGATGCCCGGCCGCCCTCCCCAGGGAAGTACCAGTTTGAGCCGTTTTGCGCGACGAACATACCATATTTTTTCATGGCGACGGCGATAACGTGTGCCTGCCCCGTGATGTGCGAGATGTCGTAGGAGGCTTTCAAACGGAAGCGCAGGCCCATCGGCGGCAGATATTTCGCGCGGCTGTCGCTCGCGAAGTGCGTTGCGGGATGGATGTACCCCGCCTGGGTCTCGTTGAAGGTTACTTGCAACGCGTGGTTGATGACGCCCGCCTGGACCTCGGCGCACTTCACAAGCCCGGGAGTGATCGGCAGTCCGGCCGCCTCGGCCGACGTCCATCCGTTCGGGCGCAGCTTGTTTGTGTCTAGCGGAAAAATCGCGCCCGAGCCGGCCCGCCAACTCTTGCCGCCGTCGAGCGGGTATGCTGCCCACATCTCGTAGAGCTTGCACGTGCCTCTTTGCAGCACCAGCACATGGCGGTCGCCGTTGGAGTGGCGGCCGCCTTCGATTTGCGCGTTGGGCGGTATCGGATACGGTCCGCGATTGCTTTGCCCGCGATAGTAAAACCGCACCGGCACCTTCGGCTGGTCGGCGGGCACGACGTTGATCGGAAAGCCCCAGTCCGGATTTTGGCCAAAATCGGGGTGCAGATTGCCCGGCAACGCCGCGGTGTACTGCGACGAGAGCGGATCGACCGGATACTTGGAGATGTCGGTGTTATACGGGTTGTTTGCGGGAAAGATCTGACAACCGTCGACGACGGGAGGCTGGCCTGCGCGCTCAACATTCCCCGCGGCAAAGCTTTGCGGCGCAACCGGCAGGCCCATGCGCCCGCACGATACGAGAAGCACCACCCCGACAAACGATAGACGTTTCATTACGGCTTCCGCAAAATCGGCCCGGTTTTTACGACTTCAAAGGCCGAACCGGGGACGTTCTTGAGCTGATCGAGATCGTTGTTGTTCCAGCATTTTGAGGCCTTGCCGCCCTCGCCTTGGAAGTACCAGTTCGTTCCATTGTCGGCGACGAACATGCCGTACGTCTTCATCGCGACCGCAACCACGTGCGCCTGTCCTGTGATCTGTGAGATGTCGTACGAGGCCTTCATGCGGAAGCGCAAGCCCATCGGCGGCAGCGATTTGGCGCGGCTGTCGCTCGCGTAATGCGTGGCGGGATGAATGTAACCCGCTTGCGTTTCCTGGAAGGTTACGCGGAGCGCGTGGTTGATGACGCCCGCCTGGACCTCGGCGCACTTTACGAGCGCCGGCAGAATCGGCAGGCCGGCAGCGTCGGCGGACGTCCAGCCGTTGGGGCGCAGCTTGTTGGAATCGAGGTGAAACAACGCGCCCGAACCCGCGCGCCACCGTTTGCCGCCGTTGATCGGATAAGCGTCCCACATCTCGTACAACTTGCAAACCCCTTGTTGCAAAACGAGCACGTGACGGTCGCCGGTTGAGTGCCGGCCCCCTTCAATCTGTGCGTTTGGCGGGATCGGGTAGGGCCCGGGATTGCTTTGCGAGGCGTACCCGAAGCTGACCGGCACTTTCTTCTGGGTGGCCGGTACGATGTTGAACGGAATCCCATAATCGGGGTTCCGTCCAAAGTCCGGGTGAAGATTCCCTGGCAACGCTGCGATGTATTGAGACGAGAGCGGGTCCAGCGGATAATTCGATATGTTGGTGTTCCACCAGTTGTTGGCGGGGAAGATTTGGCAACCGCCAACGACGGGCGGGTTCGCCGGACTCGCTTGCCCCGAGCCGTTCGTGCCGGCCGCGGGAGCATACGGCACGTTCGTGTGCGCGCACGAGGAAAGAACCGCAAGTGTGAGAGCGATAGTGAGTGTGCGGTGCATGGCAGACCCTCCTGGCTTGCCCGAATGAGCTTCCAAAAGCCGGGCGAAACCCCTTCCCGTGATCCACGTCGCTCTCGCTTGCACGGTGACGGTCTTCGCGCCACACGGAGCCTACGCACGGTCCGCACGTCTGTATGGTCCCGGATTGCTGCTCGACGGCGCCGGTGCGCTGGGATCGCCGGCCGCGTCGATCTCGTGGCTTCATCGTCGCCTCGTCGGCAACGACGCGGCGCGTGGCGGCAACGTAATCGTGCTGCGTGCTTCGTACTCCGACGTCTACGATAAGCCGTTCTGGCAATACGGAAAGTTCTCATCGGTGCAAACCGTGCTGATTCCGCCTTGCGCCTCGCGAGCGCAAGTCGATGCCGTCGCGCCGATCGTCCAAAAGGCCGACGCGGTGTACTTTGCCGGCGGTGACCAAGCGCATTACGTCGCGTGGAAAGGCAGCGCATTGATGGACGCGGTCAAGCGAGTCTACGCGCGCGGCGGAGTGGTCGGCGGTGGAAGCGCCGGGTTGGCGATACAGGGCGCCGTCGTTTACGACTCGGTCGCCGGCGATCGCTTGGATCAGGAGACGACGACGCGCGATGCGGTGCGGAATCCGCTGGAGGCCAGGATCAGTTTCACCACCGGCCTGTTTGCCTGGGCGCCGCTTGCCAACACGATCACCGACACTCATTTTGTGGCCCGCGATCGCTTCGGCCGAACCGTTGCCTTTCTCGCGCGCATTTTCTACGACGGGCTGCTTCCCGCGACGCACGAACTGTATGCGCTCGGTGTGGATCAGGGCAGCGCCGTCGTCGTCGATCCCGGCGGCGAGGCGATGGTGCTCAATGGCGCAAGGGGCCACGGCGCATACTTAATTCGCGCGAGCACGAAACCGCAGCTGGCTTCGAGTTCGCCGTTGCGCTACACGGTGGACGTCGCGCACATCAGCGGCAACGGGGAGCATTTCAACTTGCAGGCAAAACGGACGGCCGCGCCGTGGTATAGCGTCACGGTTGACGGCTCGCGCTCGCCGGTCTACAGCCGGGATCCGTACTCGCCGTGAGCGCGACCGTCGCATACGATCTGCTCGAAGAGCAAACCCGCGCACTGCTTTCCGGCGAGCGCGATTTCATTGCTAACGCCGGCAACTTCGCGGCGTTCGTTTATCACGAAATTCCCGACGTCAATTGGGCGGGCTTCTATGTGGCCACCGCGTCGGGTGAGTTGCTGCTCGGACCGTTTTGCGGCCGGCCGGCCTGCACTCGATTGCCGGCCGGGCGCGGCGTCTGCGGCGCCGCGGCGGCGCGCCGCGCAACGCTAGTCGTCGACGACGTGAATGCGTTCGGCGACCACATCGTTTGCGACCCGGCGTCGCGATCGGAGATCGTCGTGCCGGTTCTCGTTGCCGGCCGGATGATAGCGGTGTTCGATTGCGACAGCCCCAGGTTAGCCCGTTTCAGCGAGGCCGACCGCGCCGGCATCGAGCGTCTCGTTGCGGTTTTCAGCGAGTCGGTGCAGCCGCCGGAGCGTCCCGAACGCTGAACGAAACCCACGCGAAGTTCGCCAACGCCATAAACCCAATCGTCAGGAAGACGGCTTGAAAGCCGAAGCGCGCGGCGATCGCGCCGCCCAGAAGCGGCCCCGAGAACATTCCTAAGAACGTGGCACTCGACGTGATGCCGAAGACCTGTCCGCGCCGTTCGAGCGGGAACATGCGGCCGATCAACGCATTGGCCGTCGGCAACACCCCGCCCAAAAAAAGCCCGACGCCGAAGCGCAATGCTATAAACGCGCCAACGCTCTGCACGAATCCTTGAGGAATCGTGAAGCACGCAACGCCGCAAAGCGAGATCAACAGCACCCGCCTATAGCCGAGCGTATCGCTGCGCTTGCCTAAAAACGGCGACGCGATCAGGTCGGCCAGGCCCGTTACGGCAAAAGCCAAGCCCGCGGCCGTCGCCAGCCACGGAGCGTTTCCGACCATCTCGCGAACGAAGAGCGGGACGATGGGTTGCACACCGAAGGCGACGACTTGAGCGAGCAGCACGACGACGAACATTGGAGCAAGCCGCGGGTGCGTCGCGACTTCGTGCAGGCCGGCCAAGAACGAGCCGCGACGATGGGGCGTGTCGCGCGGATGCGATCGCTCGCGAACGAACAGGATGCAGACTGCCGCCGCAGCCAGCGCAACCAAGGCGGTGACATAGAAAACGTGGCGGTAGTTATGGAGCCGATCGGCAAGAAAACCGCCGAAGAGCGGCCCACAGAGGCCGCCGATCAGCTGCCCGGTCGTCATCCATCCCAGCGAGAATCCAAGGCTCTCTTCGGGGACTTGCGTTCCGACCAGCGCAATTGCCGCGGCCGAGAAGCCGCTGAAGATTCCCATGCAAGCCCGCGCCGCAAACAGCTGCCCGACGTTTTGCACGGCGCCCATGATCGCGGTAAAGATCGCAATCGCGAGGCACGAGCGGACTACCATAGCCTTGCGGCCTGTGCGGTCGGCGACGCCGCCCCACACCGGCGAGAAGACCGCCGCCAGCAGGAAGTTGACGGACGCGATCGCGCCGGCCCACAGCGAAACCGCCGCGATCGGCTTCACCCCGAGTTGAATGATGAAAAGCGGCAGAAACGGGCCGGAAACGGAGAAGGCGAAGGACATCAACGCCTGCACCGTCACCATTAGCCAAAGCGTGCGTTGCCACGACCTAGCCGTCACGCCATGGCTCTACCCCTATTGCGGAGGCGCGCCCTCCATATGCATCATCCCGCCGTGCATCATCATCTGCATCATCGGATGGGGCGAAAGGTCCATGAGCAGCAGCGTTCCGGCGTCGAGCCGCGGAGGCTGCATCGCCCCGTTTGGCGGCTGTTTATTCATCCAATCGGGATGGCCGGCTGGAAGCTGGCTCTCGAGTGCGGCGTGCAATTGATCGTGCAGCTGGCGGCTCTGCTCAACGAAAGACGAGTGCGCCGCCAGGATTCGTTGCTGCTCACCGGCCGAAAGCATTGCGTCGAGCCGTTTTGCTGCAGCGTCCAGGTCGGGATTGGCTGAAATCGCCAGCTCACCGATCGTCGCACCGACCTCGCGTCGATGAACCGGAGTGAGTGCCGACAGAATCTGATAGCGCAGCTGCTGGTGCAGCTGCTCCTCTTGCTGGGCAAACTGCTCGAACGTCTGGTGCATTGCCTGCCGCTGAGCCGGGGTCAGTTGCGGCGGCGCATTCGAATCTTGCGCCAGCGCTGCCGCCGGCACGAGGCTAAGCACCAATGCCAGCGCGAAAAGTTTGATATTCATGGCCTCATTTTACGGCTCGCTCGCGTAAAGGTTACTGAGAACCCCCTGTGAGTTCGAGGGCGTGACGGACACGGCGCGGAACGGCAACTTCGAGCTCGCCTACGATGTGACGGGTGCCGGGCCCGATTTGCTTCTCGTCTCCGGGTCCGCCTCGACGCGCGCGATTTGGAGCCTCGTCCGGCCGCGGCTGGGTGCCTCGTTTCGCACGATCGCCTTCGACAACCGGGACAGCGGCGAAAGCACGATCGCCCGCGAGGAGTACGGCTTGAGCGAGCTGGCGGCAGATGCGCTGGCCGTCCTCGATGCCTCGGGTTCACAAAAGGCGCACGTGCTCGGCCATTCGATGGGAGGCGTGGTGGCTCAGGAGCTCGCGCTCGAGTACCCCGAACGTGTCGCAAGCCTCACGCTCGTCGCGACGTGGGCCCGGGGCGACACGTATTCGAAGAACATCATGGAGCTGATGGCGAGCCTGACCGAAGCGATCGACGATCCGCGCGCGCTGTTGGCTGCGATACTCTATGCCGGGGCGGGCACGACGACGCTGCGAACGGCGTCGCTCTTCGAGATGGTCGACGCTGCGATGGCGCTGGGGCCGCTGGCCCCGCGAGAGGCGCTGCTTCGCCAGTGGCAACTCGATGCGAGCGTTGACACGCTCGCGCGGCTGGTCAACCTATCGATGCCGGTCCACGTGATTTGGGGCACCGAAGATCCGCTGCTGCCGCCTTGGTATTCGCGCCAGATCCTCGACGAGGTTCCAGCCGGCTTCGGAACGCCGATCGACGCCTGCGGGCACCTTCCGATGATCGTCGCGGCCGACGATTTCGTCGGCGCGGTGACTTCGTTTCTTTCCGGCGTAGCCGGCCTATCCTAAGCGACGAGGTCGCGCCAGGTCGAAGCCTTCACGTTAACCCCATAATAACTTGCGGCGGCTTTGATGTTCGAAAAAGCCTGCGAGCGCTCGGCCTCGCTGACCCCCTGCACTTCGCCGAAGCGTGCGATGGCGCTGCGGACGTGGCCGGCGTTGGTGAGCGGCTCTTTTCGCTCGCTAGGAAAGGCAAAAGCGCTGTCGGGCAACTTCGCCCGAGACGAATCGGCGCCGTCGCGCAATGGTTTCCACGTAACTTGCATCGCTCCACCTTAGCCTGCGCTGGTTAACGCTGCGTTACGCAGGCGTTGCCAGGTGGGCTAGGATCGCGCGCGCAGCGCGCTTCCCCGGAAAGCCGCTCACGCATCCGCCGGGATGCGCACCTGAGCCGCAAAGAAACAGATTGGGAACCGGCGTGCGCGTGGCAAAGCGGTCTTGATAAATTTGCCCCGGCAGCAACTCGCCGTGAAAAATATGGCCGCCGACCAGGCCGAAGCGCGCCTCGAGATCGGGAGCCGCGAGAATTTGCCGGTGCTCGATGGCGTCGGGAATATTCGGCGCGTAGCGTGCCAGGATTGCAACGATCCTATCGGCGGCCGCGTTGCGTTTTGCCTCAGACCAGCCCCCGGGACGATCGTAGGGAAAATATTGCGCGAAGATAGATAAAATGTGCTTCCCGTGCGGCGCGAGGGACGGATCGGTTGGCGTCTGCAAAAAGCACTCGATGAGAGGTTCATCGCTTTCTCCGGCGTCGCGAGCGTCAGCGTAGGCCTTCTGCAAGTAGTCGACGGACGGCGCGACGTGAATCGTTGCGTGGTGGTGCGGCTGCGGATCGCTTCCCGGCCGGCAGGTAAAGTCGGGAAGTTCGCCGAGCGCAAGGTTGAGTTTGAGCGACGGCCCGACGGTTCTCCACGCCCGTACCTTGTCGACGAAGGAGCCGTCCAGGAGCCCACTGTCGAGCAGCTCGAGAAACGTCGTGCGCGGGTGCGCATTTGAAACGACGGCTCGCGCGCGCACCGGCCGCGATCCGACATCGACGCCGCATGCACGACCGTTTTCAACACGGATGGCGCTAACTGCGGAATCTGTAAAGAGTTGCGCGCCGTAAGCGGTCGCGGCATTCGCAAGCGCTTGCGAGACGGCGCCCATGCCGCCGCGCACGAACGCCCACGCGCCTTGGGCACCGAGAAGCCGTCCTGCAAGATGATGCGCGAGCACGTACCCCGTTCCGGGATCGCGCGGGCCAAGGAAGGTTCCGATCAGCCCGTCGTTCACGAGCTCGGCCTGCAGCACGGGCGTCGAAACGTAGCGCTCGACCAAGTTCGCCGCCGAACCGAGCAGCATGTGTTGGGTTTCAGCGTCGAAGCGATCGAAGTGCGGCTCGTCGTCCGAGAACGTATCGAAGAGCGCCTTCCCGAGGCGGTCCGTGCCCTCGACGTAGGCTTCGAACCCGGCAACGTCGCGGCGGTCGAAGGCCCCGATCTCTCGCGCGTTGCGCTCGGGGTCGGTGCCGAGCAGCAGCGATCGCCCGTCGAGCAACGGCGTAAACGCGTACGGATCCTTTCGATAATATGAAAGGCCGCGCTCGCGCAGATCCAGCTCGTCTACGAGCCACGGGTCCAGCAGACTGCAGACGTAGGACGCGGTCGAAAGCGTAAATCCGGGCCAGATGCCGGTTTCGCTAACGGCGGCGCCGCCGGCGACAGGGCACCGCTCGAAGACCGCGACCGAGCGCCCCGCTTTCGCCAATAGCGCCGCACACGCCAGGCCGTTGTGCCCGGCGCCGATCACGACGGCGTCGTACGAGGGTTGAAGGTCTAGCTGGTTTTGCCGGTTAGCGATAGGACGGTCGCGAGGCGAAGCAATCCCGGCAATACACCGGTTTATCGCCGCGCGGATTGAACGGCACTTCCGCTACTCCGCCGCAATTGCTGCACGTCGCCGTGAACATCTCGCGAGGACGTCCGGTACGCTCGCCGCCGCCACCGCCGCTCGAGCGCATCTGCTTGCGAGCCTGCCGGCAGTCTGGACAGCGGTTCGGTTTGTTTTGAAAACCTTTTTGCTCGTAAAAGCGTTGTTCGCCCGAACTGAAGACAAACTGACGTCCGCAGTCCACACAGTTGAGCATTTCATCTACGTACACGAAAAGAGAAACTCCTTAGACTCTGCCGACGGTGTGGACTTCTTGACCGAAGTTACCGAGAATCCGACCACGTGACGAGAGCAGCATTGTGCCCGCTTCTGCGACCTCGGCGCCGCCGGTCCCTGCTGGCCCAAGGGCGAAAGCTGCCACCATGGCTGAAACGATTCCGGAGGTAATCGCGCCTGCCTCGCTCTCCGACTACTTCGAAGTAATGACGCGGGCGGTCTTTCAAGCCGGCGTCAGCTGGAAGCAGATTGCCGCACATTGGGACGCTTATCGCGAAGCGTTCTCGAGCTTCGACCCGGTTCGAGTGGCGGCGTATGACGACCTCGACCTCCAGCGGGTGCTCGAGACGCCGGGCATCCTAAGCATGCCGCGCAAAGTCCGCGCCGCCATCGCCAACGCCAACGCCTTACTCGACGCCGATCGCGAGCATGGCGACTTCGGCCGCTATCTTGGTTCCTTCGACTCCTATGAGGCGCTCGCCAAGGACCTTAAGCGACGATTTTCTCTGATGGGCGATATGAACGTCTGGTATTTTCTGTTTCGCACCGGGCACGCGGTCCCGCGCTTCGAATCGTGGGTGAAGACGATTCGGGGCGACCATCCGCGGATGCGAGAAATGGTCGAGCAAGCGCGTGCCGCGGGGCGCTCGGCCGAACTCCAGTAGCTAAATCGTAATCGTCACCGCCGTGCCTTGACCCGGGGCACTATCGATTGCAATGTTTCCGCCCACACGCTCGACGGCGCGCTTTGCGATCGCCAAGCCGAGACCGGTACCGGCGATCTCACCACGCTGGTCGCCGCGGTAAAACCGTTCGAACGCGTGCAACCGCTCGGATTCCGACATTCCGGGCCCTTCATCGCGCACGGTTATTACTGAATGACCGTTGTTACGCATCGCGCGAAGATGAATCGGCGCGTCGGGTGCATACTTCAACGCATTTTCGATGACGTTCCAGACGGCTTCAGCCAGCTCGCCACGATCTGCCTGGATTGTTCTGAGGCCGTCGACGCTATAATCGATGGTGCGACGATCGTCCAGGCGTCGTGCCGCCTCGCATTGACCGCGCAGAAGTTCCGCTACGTCAACCTGTTCGAGCTGCGGGGGCGCTTCCGAGTCGAGCCTCGCGAGGCGCATGAGCCGGTCGATCAAGCCACGCATGTGCTCTTTTTCAAGCGACATCGTCGCTAGAATCTGCCGCGCGATCCTCGGCTCCTCAATCGCTCCGCGACGCAGCACGTCGATGTACCCCGCGATGACCGTGAGCGGTGTTCGCAACTCGTGCGACGCATCGGCGGCGAACTGACGCATGCGTTCCTCAGCGTTGCGGCGATGTTCCATCGCGGTCGCGACACTGGCGACTGCATCGTTGAAGGCCGCCGTCAGCGAGGCCACCTCGTCTCCGCCCGCCATGACAAAGCGGCGCTGCGTGTAGTCGCCGTCCGCAAGGGCGCGTAAGGAGCTGCTCACTTCATTGATCGGACGCAGCGACTGCTGGGCGAAAAGCCGGCCCACAAACCACGAGAGCAGCATTGCGGCCACCGCAATCGTCAGCACGATCCGCCAGTACGGAATGAGCGACACGAACAAGAGCGGAAACGACGGCGCGAAGCCGACGTAGCCGCCCTCGACGTAGGTGAGCGACAGCGGTTCTAGACGCGTCGGATCCGGAGGCAACGGCGGCGGGACGGCGCCGTGATAAGCGTAGGTGCGCGCCGCGCCGTGCCCGGCGCGCGGCTCCTGCGGCGCCCGCAGCGACGGGGGAATAAAATGTTGCATTCCACCAGCGGCAATGACGCCCGCAAGCGCTTTGGGCCGAAGCGACTTGTCGCCTGCGAGATAACGTCCCTTGAGGTCGAATACCGTTACCCGCAACCCGATTCCACCCAGCGCGTTGACAATTTCTGGCGCCGCTTGTGCCAGCGTCATGCCTTCCCGACGATACTGATCGGCGAGAATGCGCGCCTCTTCGTGTTTGGCGATCATGACGTCGCCTGAAAACTGCCACAGTTCGATTACAAGTGCGATCGACGATGCCAAGATGACAATGAGAACCGTGACGCCGAGCAAGACGGCGTAGAGCGCGGAGAGGCGTGCGGCGAGTTTCATGTGCGGCCTCCCTCGCTATTGCGAGAGACCGTAGCCGACCCCGCGCACCGTGCGAATGAACGAGCCTGGTTCGCCGGGCCGATCCACTTTTGCGCGCAGGTATGAAATGTACGTCTCCACGATGTTAGGTCCGCCCTCGAAGTCGTGACCCCAAACGATCTCGAGCAAATGATCCTTGCTGAAGACGCGCCGCGGCTCGCGCATGAAAACCTCCAGCAGATCGAACTCGCGCTGAGTGAACTCCAAAGGCTCTTTCCCGCGCCAAGCTTCGCGCGTGGCCGGGTTGATCGAGATGTCACGCCAGCGCAACACGTTTTCTTCGATGAGCTGCGGCCGTCGAAGCTTCGCCTGCAAACGGGCAATCAGCTCTTCGAAGACGAAGGGCTTCACGAGATAGTCGTCGGCTCCGGAGCTCAGGGATCGAACCTTGTCTTCAGTTCCTCCCTTCGCCGTGAGCATCAAAATCGGAGCCTGCGTAATCTCGCGCAACCGCGGAAGTAACGTGACGCCGTCGATCTTCGGCATCATGATGTCGAGGACGATGAGCTCGGGATCGAAAAGCTTGACGAGCTCGAGGGCGGCCAGACCGTCGGTAGCCGTCCGCACCTCGTAGCCCTCGCGAGAGAGTCCTAATTCCAACATCTCCCGCACCATGCGGTCGTCGTCGATGACCGCCACGCGGGCATTGGGCATAACTAGCATTTCTACGCTGCATCGTGCGGTCTCACCCTTGGAAGTAGCTGAATCGGCCGCTAGGCAGCCCGGACAGGCGAGCGCCAGCGGGACAGCCGCTGACCTGAAACGAGCGCAGCTTGGCCAATTGCCTCTAGCGGGTGGGCCAGGACCCTAACGCCCCGGCTCGCAAGCGCTGCGGTCGTCGCAGCGTCAAGGTGCCAATGCGCGAAGACGTGGACCACACTCGCACCTGTGGCCGCCGCAAGCGTTGCAATCACGTCGGCCAGGCTGCACTCGCGCTGTCCCATGAGGGGGCGAACGACTTCGGAGCGGAATCGCGATGCGCTCCACCCTTGTGCGACTATCAGAACGCGGGACACGTCGGCCTGCTGCGTAGCCTCGAAATCGATGAGAGCAGCATCGACGCTTGCGACCAACCCCGGCTCGATCTGCGCGTGGAGCGTAGCACCCGCGACCGAGGCGGCTGGCCCGGCGGTCAGGAGCGCTCCGGCCCCTATAAAGTACTCGTCCATGCCCTATTTCTGGCATGGACGAGTGCCAACAGGGTGGCGCACAACCCGGCGCCACCGAAAAGCGGTGGGTCTTTAGAAGAAAGGATCGGGCGGCGTGATGGCCAGACCTACAATGAGCGCTATTAACAGACTAAGCATGGTACCTCCTCACACGGGCAAAAGAGATGCTGTAACCTACGCATGCCCCCTCGAGCACTCCTTCGCCTAATGACGACAGGCGCCAAGTTCAAAGCAGGCCGCGTCGCTGGGCCGCCCTGACCGCTTCCGCACTGCCCCGGCATTCGAGTTTCTGAATTGCGTTCGCGATATGTACGCGTACTGTGTGGATGCTGCGCGACGTTTGGGTAGCGATTTCCTTTGGAACAAGACCTTCCGATATCAAGTGCAAGACCTCGCGTTCGGATGGTGTTAATATCCCAGCCGTTTCGGCAGACCGATCACTGCGCTGGAGACTCACGGTCACGGCCCGCAGAAGGCGTGCGACGTCACCATAGCCGGAACGTTCCAGCGCTTCGATCGCAGCCATCGCTTGGCTCCAGCAACCACTGCCGGCAGGATTTCGGGCCCTGAGAAGGCTGCGGGCTACGGTCACGAGCAGCGTGCCGATCTCGTCACTAACGGCGATCCTTCTTATAATGCGATCGGCTTCGCTTGCATGCTCATTTGCGATCTCTGCGATCCCACAGAAGGCTCGGCTAACTACCAGCAGACGCACATAGAACTTGCCTAACACCTCGATGTTTGCTAGCGGCTGCGTTACCTCCCTGAGCACGTTTTTCGAACCTGCCGCGTCGCCGTCCAACGCCAGAAACAACGCATACTGTGCGCCGCAGGAGAGCCGATCAACCTCCGAAGGCAAGTCTCTCCAACAATCAGCGAGAAGGCTATGTGCTTCCCGAAAGCGTCCCTCCCAAGCCATGCGAACCGACCGCAAAGCGCTGAGGTATTTGCTAGCAACGACACCGATCTGCATCGTCGCTAGGCGCGCCTCAGTGGCTAAAGCTTCATTCAAATCTGCCATTCGCATCCGCGCGCTAAGCATTTGTAGCAGAGCCGTTTGGAGCGCGAAAGAATCTCCAGCTTTTTCCGCGGCGTCTGCCGCGGCCGCCGCGTAATGAAGTTGCTCGTCGACCCTGTCATCTTGTAGCGCCAAGTTCGAGAGTACTGCATAACCTCGACTCATGAAGTTGTACAGGTGCAGGTCCGATGCCAGCTCGCTCGAGTACAGCAGCGCGTCATGGGCTCTCTTCATGTCGCCCGTATGCCGACTCACGATAGCAAGGTGATGTAGTACCTTGACCCTAGCCTCATCGGACTCGAGTTCAGGCAAGAGCGCTTCTATTTCCGCCGTTGCACAGTTGGCGATCGCGAGTTCGCCGCTTATCGCTTGACGAGCCGCTATTAGCGACAGCGCTTCGGCCCGATACGCCGCCTTTACCGACTCGTCCGTTGCAATTGGTGCAAGTACTCCGTATGCATCTCCGCCTTGGTTGCCGATCAATGATGCCAGGCGCAGGCTCGTGATTGCTACGAGATCGCGATCGCTTCCGGCCTTGCTAAGGGCCCGGCGAAAAAGCGACTCGGCGCGCGCGAACTTGCCGGCGGAGGCTTGGAGCGCGCCCTGCAATGCGAGCACGACTGTATTCTCGCGCCGCGTCTTCTCATCAAGGGATTCGATTGCGCGGGCTACGACGTCGCCGTGGGCTCGTTCCAAAAGCTCGAAGCCATTTCGCTCCAGCAGGCGGGTGACGTCGGCGGGCGACGACGCTGCAATGTACGATACGATCGCGTGCTCAACGTCGCCGGCGGCGTCCAGCGCGTGCGCCGCTCGTTGGTGTATGCTACGCTGCGCGAGCTTACCGCCAAGAGCCGATTCGTGCCGGAGGAACTCGCGAAAAAGCTCGTGGCACTGATAGATGCCTGAGGCTTCTTCGTAAATGAACGCGGTGCGATCGCGCAGCCGCTCGACGATCGGCAAGGCCCGATCGAATCCAGCACGCTCAAGCACGCATACGTCAATAACCGGCAGCGCAACGGCTACCTCAAGCAGCGCCCGCTCGTCATCGGAAAGCGCAGCGTAAACTTGCTCCGCAAGCAGCCGATAGATCATTTCGCGCGTTAACGCCGAAACGTTTCGGAGCTCAGACGAACGCGTTGACGTCCGTAGCGCAAAGCTCATCGCCGCCGGCCAACCTTCCGTCAGCGCGAGCAGGTCGCGCAACTCTTGCTCGCTGATCGTCAGGCCGAGAACGCCGGCAGCCTCCGTTGCCTCCTGCAGAGTGAACTTCAGATCATCTTCGCCGATCGGTAAATCCGCGTCGCGATACGCAAGCCACGTGCCGACCGGCAAGCCCGTCGTCGAACGCGAGGCGAAGATCCAGCGGACCTTGCCCTTTGTGCGTTCGACCAAGGACGTCAAGAAGCTCGCGATCTGGAGGTCCGCATCGGCAACGTGCAGGTCGTCGATTGCAACGATGCCGCTGAACGACTCGACGTGCGCGTGCATCCAGCGCGCCAAATCCGCGGCCCGCTTGGGCGAACCGGTGCTCCGCTCGTAGGCGCCCGCGAGCGCGGTGATTGCGTGCGGCGCCGGCTCGCGCAGCGCCTCGGCAAAACCGCGCAAAAATCCGAGCAGCGTAGCGTGCTCCGCGCGAAGCGAAAACCGCACGTTCGGTTCGATCAAGGAACTAAGGTACTGTCGGAGCACGACCGATTTGCCATAACCGGCCGGCGCAATCAGCAAAGCGATCGGATAGTTTGCCGTGGCTGCCAACCGCTCAACCAGACGCGGGCGCTCGATCGGAGCCAAGGCGCTCGTTTCGACACGATCTTCGGTGTGCGAACCGCGGGGCATCGGCGTTGGTTCTAAAACTGTCTCGGCGTCGCCTGGCCGCGATAAGGGCCGGGGTCGCCGACGTTGCCTTTGCCGATCAATTCGCTCAAGAAATGCGCCAGTAGCGCTCCTTCCCAATGCAAGCGCGGCGCAAGCCACGCACGCTGGGCTGGGCACGTGATTTCGCCGAGTTCGACCACCAGGCTGCCGTTACGCGCATCGACCTGGCGAAACGCGTAATATTCGCGTAACCCTTCAGTGAAATTATCGGGTTGGAAGCCATACGGCCAGAATCTGCCGTAAAGTTTCCGCCACAGAGTCGCAGCCTTGTGGTCACGATTGTCCGCATAGCCGATCGACGCGCTGCTGCTGCACGGCAGGTTCGCGCCGTCGAAGTGGATGAAAACCGCGGCTCCAACGCGATACGTCCCTGCAAAATCGGCAGGAAGACGCGCGACGCTAACTCCGCGGCTGCGCAGGATTTTTGTTGCCGCATCAGCGACGATCGGCGTCCACGCCCGTTCCCCGTTCGCGCCAAGGTTGCACCGATGCTGCGGAAAGTGAGCGCAGCTGGCGGGGCGACCTTCGTGCCCCGCCGAGATCAGCACGTCGTACACAAAAATCGACGCACCAAACAGCAGGTCTAACATCAAGAGCTACCAGCCGCCCGAAGCGCCGCCACCTCCAAAGCCGCCGCCGCCTGCTGAAAAACCGCCGCCGCCAAACCCGCCGCCACCAAAACCACCGCCCAAGCCGCCTCCGATGAACGCGCCACTGCCCCACGTCCATCCGTGGCCCATGTCTTTTCTCGCGCGCGCCCCGCCTTCGCGCATAACGAGATAACCGAAGCGTAGCGCGGCAACGACTTCGACTATAACGAGAAATACGATGTATATCACGAACAAACCGACCACGATGACGATGATCAGCCCGACGTTCTGATCCACGCCGCGCACTGCCGGGCCGTTGGTTGCCGGTGGCGGCGTAACGCCGGCGTACGCGGGCGTGATCGTCGTCAGCATCGCCGCCACGCCGCTCGAGACCGCGCCGTCCACGTCGCCTGAGCGCATACGCGGAACGATGTCGTCGCGAATAATACGATAAGAATCGGCGTCGGTAAGCTTGCTTTCCAAGCCGTAGCCGACCTCGATGCGGACTTTGTGATCCTGCATGAAGATGAACAACACCGCCCCATCGTCATATGCGCGCCGGCCGACCCTCCAATGGTCGGCGGTTTCGCCGGTCCAGGTTTCCAGTGGAACGTCGCCGGTGGTTTGACCGATCCAAACGATGATCTGGTGACCCGTTGACCTCTCATACGCCTGGAGTTCGCTTTCGAGCGAAGCGCGGGTGCTGTTCGAAAGCGCACCGGCATTATCG
>Ga0187783_10000266_pt1 | contig 39446 bp, 39 predicted proteins | sample 1015_SJ02_MP02_2_FD_132471 | JGI IMG/M metagenome (GOLD analysis project Ga0187783, IMG submission 132471) | Tropical peat soil microbial communities from peatlands in Department of Meta, Colombia - 1015_SJ02_MP02_20_MG | ecosystem: Environmental > Terrestrial > Soil > Wetlands > Peat | place... | reverse complement strand
GTCCGCTGGTCTGGCTTCGCCAACACACCTTCAATTGGGGGGATAGGCGCATCCGCCAGAGGGAACGATACTACGTTGTTCATGTTGATCGGTTTGTGCCTCGCATGTCCGACGCGACCGAGGTCCGGATTTTGGACCAATTCAGGTGGTGGCCCACTTCTGAATTATCGCATTCGAGCGAACGGCTTACGCCTTTGTCGATTGCGCAGATTGTGGCGCGGTATCTGGAGCGCGGTGCACCTCCCGAGCCGCTCGAAATAGAAGTCTTGGTGGACTGATATCGGGACCGCGTCCGGGGCTCAGCGTCAATCAGGATGAGAATCCGGCGCCGGTGCCGTGCCAGCGGAAGGGTCTAACCCAACCGGGGACACGTCACCGGCGAGGCGCGGTCCGAAAGATTCCGCCATCTGGCCGTCGTAGCGACTCAGGTGAGGCCCGATTTTTCTCACGCCAATTTGTATAGACGCCGTACCGATGCAGGACTCTCACATACTGGTTGCTTACACAGACTTATTATAAGGCATCATTCAGTCGCCAAGGCCCGCCAACAAAATCAGTCCTTTGATGCGAGTTCCGCGCACACGACATCCCGCAAATCTGGCAATGCAAACTGCATGGTGTCCCAAACACGCTTTGCGACTACGTCTTCGTAATCATGCCGGTAAATATTGCCAGCGCCGGCCATGTCGCGCCAGGCAATGTTCGGATGGCGCGCCTTTAATTCAGCGCCAAGTCGCCGCGACGCCTCAGAGATAATTTCGAGGCATCGCGTGACCGCGTAGACCGTGCGCAAGTCATCGTGGAATGTCTCGTAGTTGGCACCACCGATGAATTGCGTCGCGAGATCGATGTGGTGGCGTATATCTTCGAGCGCCCGGCCTTCAGTGTCAGAAGGCATAGACTGCATCTTGCACCGAGGTCTCGCGCACACGCGGCTTCAACGCTTCACGGTCGACGACGTCGACCGGGCCTTCGAACAACCCTGCGATATAGTCCTTAATCCCGGCATAATCGAATACGGTTACACGGGCGGCCGGATCGAATTCGACTAGAATATCGATGTCGTGAGCCGTCGGTTCCTGGCGCGCTAGCGATCCAATCAGGGCAACATGAACCACGCCGCGGGCGCGCAGCGTACTCTCATTCTGCCGGAGCTTATCGATCACCTGTTCGCGGTACATGGCGTGTCTCGTCATACTGACTATAAGCTTATTCGGACAAAGATTCAATTTATCGGCACTTTATGTATTGTTTTCAAATGGTTACGCCAAGACCGGGAAGCGCTTCCGACGCGGCGTTATTGAAAATGGAGCTTGGCGCCGCCGTAGAACGCAACACGAACATCATGGCAGTCGAGACGAAAATTAAGGTGTTCTGGAGCCGTGGTGACAGCATCGCGTAACGGTCCTTGCCTCCTTCAATTAGGAGCAGCATGCGTTTGCTGTCGATCAACTGACAGCAGATGTGGATGGGAAGCCAGAAACCGCCGCACGATGAATTATCGGATCATTCCGGAAAGTATGCAACGTCGTGCGTGCCTCGTGCAAGATCGCGATCCCGGCGAGGCAGTCGCGGATGGCAATCGTCGGATCCCTCGGCACAACGAAATCCGGATGGCGTCTCGCTCGATGCTTTCCTTCATCAGCGGATGAAGGGCGTTCCGAGTCTGGAATGCTCGCTTTCGACTAAACTACAGGTTTGAAATTGCGTGTCCGTTGCTCTGCAAGTCGAGACGCGGACGATGATGAGTAACGCCTCGGAAAGATTGGCGTTTTTTGTTTGGCCGAAGAAAAATAGATTCCTGAACGAAGCGAAGGCCGCCCTCAGAAATTTCCCCGTCTAGCTACAGTAAACAATCGCGCCCCTTACGGGATTGATCGCTCGGCGCGGCCAAGCTCCTGGCTATCATGCCCAGAATGCGGAAAAAGCTCCTCCCGCGCCATCATCGAACCGCTGGTTTTGGGGCCGTCTTCGGCTTGTACCGGATACATGGGTTACAACCCTGGGCCGAATGGGTTGCCGAGGGCTGCAAGGTCCTTTGCTCCAGGTCGATGTAGCCGAGGTCATAATCCATGAAACTGACGAGCCAAATGCCCTCGTTGACCTCCTTGATGCCCAGCGTTTGACCGGCAAAAACGATGGAGATGTTGATTTTCTTTCGATGCGAACAGATGCGTCCGCAGCTCGTGACAAGGATGTCGCGATCATGGAAGGGGTAGGTCACTTCGGGCAGGCCGCGATACTCGCGCACTGACGGGGTGTCGACCTCACCGGGGCACTTCATGCCTAGAGCTTCGTGAGGCCGCTCCCCGTCGATGCTTTGCACGTCAATACCCAAACTCCGCAGCGAAGCTTTCAATTCTCTGTCGCGTGCGATCGCAAACAACTCGTAACAGCGATTCCAATAGACCGCCGATGCCCCAGATTCCCTGACAATGGTAGGTAACAATTGACGGCGGGTCAGCCCTCAACAGCGCAAGATGACCAATGGGCTTTTGCAGAGCCACGAAACTGTGGTGCAACCACCAGCGGCTGGCGCCGCCCCATCGCCACTGGTGATCTGGAGTTATATCATCAAGAATGAACAGCATGAGAATGCGCCCTCGCGTGGCAGCGGCGGCGAGAGCTGGATTGTCCCGTGTGCGCAGATCCTGGCGAAACCATACGATGGTCGGCACGGCAATCGATCTCCAAAGTTCGGCGGGTGGACCGGCGCAACGCTTCACACGATCTTCTCGGAAGAGGTATCCATAGCTTCTCGGGCCATGAATGAAAATATTTCGATTTCCTCTAAGCAGCTTCCCGTCCTGCCTTACGCTTTGGCCGAAGCCCTCGACGACAGTGACGCCCGGGTTGAACGAAGTGACTCGTTGCTGCAGTCTCAGCATCTCGCGGGGCGGCACCGTCTTGGCCACGCCCTCTCGGGGTGCAGGCTTCAGGTTCGGGGAAGACCTGCTATATAGAGTATTCGGTGACCGAGGCTATTGTCGATAGAGCGCCGGATGTGGCTTGGTTCCAGTTTAGACTGGCACCGAAAATTGATGCTGGCTTCTGTAAGACAGCTGTCGAGCAAGGCGATGTATTACGGTTGAACATGACTGTCGTGTTTCCCTTCTCCGCGATTGTCGGTCAGGACGAGATGAAGCTCGCACTCTTGATCGCTGCGGTCGATCCGACCGTAGGAGGGGTCCTAATTTTTGGTGACCGCGGTAGCGGCAAGTCGACGGCTGTGCGAGCACTTGCGGCCTTGCTCCCAAAGATGAAAGTCGTGGACGGATGTCGCTACGGCTGCGATCCAGCTGATCAGATTGGGGCCTGCACCGAATGCGGAGCCAAGGCAAAAGATGGGTTGAAAAGCCGACTCGCGCCGGTGCCGGTGGTTGATCTGCCACTCGGGGCAACGGAAGACCGCGTTGTGGGCGCGCTTGATCTCGAACGTGCACTGTCGCAGGGGGTCAAGACTTTCGAACCCGGTTTGCTGGCTCGCGCCAACCGCGGGTTTCTCTATGTAGACGAGGTTAACCTGCTGGAAGATCACCTTGTCGATCTCCTGCTCGATGTGGCTGCTTCGGGCGAGAACGTGGTCGAACGAGAGGGACTGAGTGTCCGCCACCCCGCACGCTTCGTCCTGGTCGGCACTGGCAATCCCGAGGAAGGGGAGCTTCGGCCGCAACTGCTTGATCGTTTTGGTCTCTCGGTTGAGATCAGGACGCCCGACGACCTGAAGACACGCATCGAAGTTGTCCGCCGGCGCGACGAGTTCGAGCGCAAGCCTTCTGAATTTGCGACGACATGGGAGAAGGAGGACGCAAGGCTGCGTCGACACATTGTGTCGGCCCGCAAGCGCCTTGCCTCAGTGAATTTGCTGGAAGCAAGTTTGGAACGAACGGCAAGGCTCTGCATCGCGCTCGGCACTGATGGCCTGCGTGGTGAGCTCACTCTGACCCGAGCGGCTCGTGCGATGGCGGCTCTCGCGGGGGATCGGGAAGTTGACGATTCTCATTTGCGTCGGGTGGCGCCGCTGGCACTGCGCCACCGATTGCGGCGCAATCCGCTGGATGATGCCGGTTCCACAGCGCGCGTCGAACGCGCAGTCGCGGAATTATTTGGAACCGGAACCTCTCCATGAGTGGCAACGACGTTGCACCGACATCCGCATGGACTGACGCCGCTCTCGCAGCCGCGGCGTTCGCGATCGACTCGCGCTGCGGTGTTGTGATCAAGGCTTGTCCTGGACCGGTTCGCGACCGCTGGCTGGCGCTCGTTCGCAGTCTCTTGCCGGCAGCCGCGCCGGTTCGGCGCGTTCCACTGCACGCGACCGATGGCCGGCTTCTGGGCGGTCTCGACCTCGCTGCGACCCTGCAGGCCGGCCGGCCCGTGGTCGAACGTGGCATTCTGGCCGAAGCTGACGGTGGCACGGTAGTGCTTGCAATGGCCGAACGAATGACGCTCTTGGCAGCGGCGCGCCTTGCTGCGGTGCTGGATAATCAGGAAATCGTGCTCGAACGCGACGGCCTCACTGTGAGGATGCCAGCGCATGTCGGCGTGATTGCGCTTGACGAGGGGATCGGCGACGAAGAGCGGCCGCCAGGCGCTGTGCTCGACCGAACCGCCTTTCATGTCGACCTTGGTGGTGTCGCTCTCAAGGACACCGAGGGTCGTTTGCATGACAGCGACGAGATTGCTTCCGCGCGAGTGCGTTTACCTCGCGTGCAAGCTAGCTTCGATAGTGTCAAAGCATTATGCGGCACCGCGCTGGCGTTGGGCATCACATCAATTCGTGTGTCCGTCCTGGTACTGCACGCCGCGCGTGCTTTGGCTGCGCTCGCCGGTCGCAGCCATGTCGCGGCTGACGACGCGATTTCTGCGGCCCGCCTGGTACTGGCGCCACGCGCAAGGGTTCTACCGGCGGGAGAGCCGGCCCGCGAGTATGAATCCGATGATGGACCGCTTAGCGATGAGCGCCGTCCGGAGGACGCCGACATTGATGTGCCCACCTCGGCCCACGACCGAGATCTTGATGACATCGTGCTGGCAGCTGCTCGTGCGACAATTCCTGCTGACCTGCTGGCACAGCTGCAGTTGGGATCGGCCGTCCGGCCACCTGCGATGTCGCAAGGCCACGCCGGGGTCGCGCGATTCTCGGCCCGACGCGGTCGGCCGGTAGGCGCGCGTAGCGGCGAGTTGCGCACAGGAGCGCGCCTCGACGTTATCGAAACCTTGCGTGCCGCCGCACCATGGCAGCCGCTGCGCCGCGCGTCGCACGATAACCAGTCGCTTCGCAAATCCGAGCAATCTGTCATCGTCCGCCGGGAAGATTTCCGTGTGATGCGCTTCAAGCAGCGCACTGGGACCACGACGATCTTTGCGGTTGATGCTTCCGGCTCATCGGCGCTCCATCGGCTAGCCGAGGTCAAGGGGGCCGTTGAGCTGTTGTTGGCGGAATGTTATGTGCGCCGCGACCAGGTCGCACTCCTGGCATTTCGTGGGCGGGGTGCGGATCTCCTGCTGCCAGCGACCCGATCGCTTGTCCGCGCAAAGCGCAGCCTCGCTGGCCTTCCGGGCGGTGGCGGCACGCCTTTGGCGGCAGGGATCGACGCGGCTGCCGCGCTCGCCGAAGCGGTCTGGCGCAGGGGCCAAACACCGGTCGTCATTTTTATGACCGATGGCCGCGCCAACGTTGCGGCAGACGGTAGCACAAACCGTTCGCGCGCACAGGGTGATGCCTTGACTTCGGCCCGACGACTGCGAGCAGCTGGCATCACCGCCATGCTAATCGATACCTCGATGCACACTGAGCCGCTCGCCGCTCGGGTCGCAGCAGAGATGGACGCGCAATATTTGGCGCTGCCACATGCAGACGCGATCGGACTATCGCGCGCGGTGTTCAGCATCGCCGCGCTGCGGCCGCACGGTGGCGTGCGGCAACCATGATGGACAACGTCACTGTGCAATTCCCGCAGTTGCCGGCCGCCGTGTCCGGCGAACGGCATAGCTTGGACGGTCGCCTCGGCTATTACGTGGATGGTCCAGCGCCGACGAAACCAAAGGAGGCACACTCGCCCCCTCTGCTCCTTATTCACAGCGTGAATGCGGCCGCATCGGCCTACGAGGTTAAACCGCTCTACGAGTTCTATCGTCGCAGCCGGCCGGTCTACGCGCTAGACCTGCCTGGTTTTGGGTCGTCCGATCGAAGCAAGGCGGCATACACGCCGCGCCTCATGACAGACGCGATCCACGCGATGGTCCTGGAAATCCGGCGCGCTCACGGTGATTCACCAATTGACGCAATCGCCCTGTCGCTATCTTGCGAGTTCCTTGCGCGGGCTGCTGTGGAAGCTGGCAAGATGTTTCGCAGCATTGCGCTGATAAGTCCGACGGGTTTTGATCGCAACGCGCCTTATTTTGGGCCACCCGGCAGCACACGCGCCAACTTGGTGGTCTACCGGGTGGTGACGTTTCGTTTGTGGCGGCGCTCGCTCTTCTTTCTCCTGGTATCGCGTCCGAGCATTCGCTTCTTCCTGAGAAAGACGTGGGGGTCGGCTGAGATCGACGAGGGTCTCGCCCGGTACGATTACCTCACCGCGCACCAGGAGGGCGCTTGGTGGGCGCCTTATTATTTCGTTTCGGGTTTTCTGTTTAGTGGCGACATCAGCCGAATCTATCAGTCGCTGCAGATGCCGGTGTTCATGGCGTATGGCGTCCGCGGTGATTTCACTGACTATCGCGCGAAGAGCAGCGTGCAGATAAAACGGAACTGGACGGTTGAGGAATTTCAGACCGGCGCGCTGCCGCATTTCGAGACGCTCGACGTCTTCACGCAGCGCTACGACGCCTTTCTCGGATCGGCCGAACCCGATGCGTCGGAGCGTCGGTGACTGGCGAGGCGATGAGCGCAACTCTGGCGTGGGAGAGAGACGGGTGCGACTGGCCCAACCGAGAAGCCAGCTGTTTCATGCGCGTCGCGGGGGTGCGCTGGCACGTTCAGGTTATGGGGCAGGGGCCCTGCCTGCTACTGCTGCACGGAACCGGGGCTTCGACGCACTCGTGGCGCGACCTCGCACCTCGGCTGTCGACAAGGTTTTGCGTGGTGGCGCCCGATCTGCCGGGCCACGCGTTCACCAAGAATACGCATCCTGACCTGCTGTCGTTGCCCGGGATGGCGCGCGCCGTGAAGGCGTTGCTCGATGCGCTCGGTGCTACGCCGGCGTTGGTTGCCGGGCACTCGGCCGGCGCCGCAGTGCTGGTCCGGATGACACTTACCGGTCTGATCGCACCGCGCGCGTTGGTAAGCTTGAACGGCGCTCTGCTGCCGTTGAGCGGCCTTGCCGGTCAAGTGTTCTCGCCGGCGGCGAGACTGCTTGCCTCGACCTCCCTGGTGCCGCGGTTATTTGCATGGCGGGCCCGGGAGATTGGAGTCGTGGAGCAATTGATACGAGACACTGGATCCAAAATTGACCCTGTCGGTATCGAGTTCTATCGACGGCTTGCCTCCAATTCGGGGCATGTGGCCGCGGCGCTCGGCATGATGGCGAACTGGGACCTTGAGCTGTTGGCTCGGGATTTGCCCTCCCTAGAGCCGCCCTTGTTGTTGGTGGTTGGCGGCTCTGATCGTACCATTCCGCCCGAGGACGCGTTCCGTGTCCGTGATCTGCTTCCCTCGTCATCTGTTGAATATTTGCGGGGTCTCGGTCACTTGGCGCACGAAGAGCAGCCGGATCTGATTGCGGCCATCATAAGGCGTGTCGCCCTTGCCGGGGGCGTTTTGCCCACGGAATGAGGGATGTTGCGCGGTAGACTTGTGACCCGAGGCCGGAAAACGGTTGGCCGATGTGTCAACTATATGGTACACATCGGTGTATGAAAAGGTTGACAGCCGACTCTGCCGGCGTTTTCTCGATGCCTTCCATTCGCCGGTCAAAGCCGCATGCCATTGTGATCGGCGGCGGATTCGGCGGATTGGCGGCGGCCGTGCGCTTGGGCGCGCGTGGGTACCGAGTCACCGTCCTGGAAAAACTCGACGCTCCCGGTGGCCGCGCCTATGTCAACCGTCAGGACGGCTTCACGTTCGACAACGGGCCAACCATCGTAACCGCGCCATTTCTACTGGAAGACCTGTGGCGGCTGTGCGGCCGACAGCTAGCGAACGACGTAACGCTTCGCCCTATCTTACCATTCTACCGGATTCGCTTTGATGACGGCGAAACCTTCGACTATTCGGATGATCCGATAGCCATGCAGGCGCAGGTGGCTCAACGGTCGCCCCGCGACGTGGCGGGCTACCAAAAATTCATGGCGGCGAGCGAGGCAATTTTCCGCGTGGGTTTCGAGCGGCTGAGCGATGTCCCTTTCGACTCGTGGACAGACATGGCGCGAATCGTTCCTGCCATGATGCGGCTTGCCAGCTATCGAACGGTCTACGGCCTAGTTTCGAGGTTCATCAAAGATCCGCGCCTGCGCGTTGTGTTCAGCTTCCATCCGCTGCTGATTGGCGGCAATCCCTTCAAAGCAACATCGATTTATTGCCTGATTGCGTTTCTTGAGCGGCGGTGGGGTGTGCACTTTGTGATGGGTGGTACGGGACGGCTGGTAGAGGGGCTGGTTGGACTGATCGACCAACAGCGCGGCTTCGTTCGTTGCCGGGCGGAAGTCGCTGCCATCACGGTGACCGGTCAGGCGGCGACCGGTGTGCGGCTCAAAAGCGGCCAGGAGATGCCGGCCGAGATCATAGTGTCAAACGCCTGCTCTGCCTGGACTTATCGCTATTTGCTGCCTCCGGGTGCTAGCCGACGATGGACTGACCGCCGGATCGAGCGGGCACGTTATTCGATGAGTTTGTTCATCTGGTACTTCGGAACAAACAAAATTTATCGCGATGTTGCCCACCATACCATTCTACTAGGGCCGCGATACAAGGAGTTGCTTGACGACATCTTTGAGCGCAAAATCCTGGCGTCGGACTTCAGCCTATATCTTCATCGGCCGACGGCCACCGACCCGGCGCTGGCACCGGTAGGCTGTGACACCTTCTATGTACTGTCGCCCGTACCCCATCTCGGTAGCGGCATCAACTGGGGCCAGGTCTCCGAGAGTTACCGCCGCGCGATCGCCGGTCGCCTGAGCGAGACCGTGCTGCCCGATCTCGAACAACATGTGGTGACGTCGCGCGTGACAACACCGCAGGATTTCCAGGACCGCTTGCTGTCGTTCCGCGGCGCTGCATTTGGTCTCGAGCCGGTCTTGTCGCAAAGCGCCTGGTTCCGACCGCACAATCGCAGCGAGGATATTGACCGACTGTATCTGGTCGGTGCCGGGACGCATCCCGGTGCTGGCTTGCCGGGAGTCCTTTCCTCGGCGCGTATTCTGGACTCACTGGTGCCTGATGCGCGCGTCTTCGTTTGATCCAGTCTATTCCGCAGCATCCGATATCGCGGTCTGCCGGGCAATGTTGCGCGGCGGTTCGCGAACGTTCTTCGCTGCCTCGCTCGTCTTGCCACGCCGCGTTAGCGATCCTGCGGCCGCACTTTATGCGTTTTGCCGTCTGGCCGACGACGCGGTCGATGTCGATGGTGGGCGGCTCCTATCGCCGGCACATCTGCGGAAGAGGCTCTCACGCGCCTACGAGGGACGACCGATTCCGCATGCCGTTGATCGCGCATTTGCCGACACGGTGGCACGCTTCGCCATACCGCGCGCTTTGCCGGAAGCGATCCTAGAAGGGCTCGAATGGGATGCTGCCGGTCGGCGTTACGAGACCCTCGCCGATCTCTATGACTACGCTGCCCGCGTGGCCGGAGCAGTCGGCGCCATGATGGCCGTCCTGATGGACGTGCGCTCGCCGGATGCCCTGGCGCGGGCCTGTGACCTCGGGATTGCCATGCAATTCACGAACATCGCGCGGGACGTCGGCGAGGATGCTCGCGAAGGCCGTTTGTACCTGCCGGTGCAGTGGCTCGACGAGGTTGGGATCGATGCGGCGGCATGGCTCGCCCAGCCTGCATTCAGTGCCGAACTTGGAATCGTGGTTCGGCGCCTGCTTGCGGCAGCCGACGTCCTGTATCGGCGAGCCGATGCCGGGATTTCCTTGCTGCCATTGACCTGCAGGCCCGGCATCCGCCTCGCGCGAAATCTATACGCCGAAATCGGTCGTCAGATCGAGCGCGGTGACTGCGATTCGGTGGCTCACCGGGCCATGGTACCTCTCTGGCGCAAATGGGCCCTGGTCGCTAGCACCCTCACTGCGATGACGCTGCCGCAGCAATCTGAACCTGTTGAGGTGCTTGAGCCGGCACGCTTTCTCGTCGACGCGGCGGCACCAGATCAGCCGGATCAGCAAGTCGCTTGTCAGCACTCACCATGGCGTTTCGACGAGAGAATAGCCTGGCTCGTCAAACTCTTCGAGCGCCTGGAGGCAGCTGACCGGGTGCGCTCCTGATGAAACCGCTGGTCAACCAGTGTTCTGGCGGATGAGTTGATAAATCCATGGATGGCTGGCTCGGTCTCATAGAATTGTTCGTCGTGCTTGCCTTTGCACTCGGGTGGGGCATCGTTGAACTGGTCGCGTTGCGCATCGACCGACGACGTCTGACGGAACACAACCAGGACCAGCGCGACGACGAACCTCCGACCTGATCCGGGGCGGTCAATGCCATGCCCTTGGCATGCGGAACGGCAGAAGTGTTTTAACCCAAATGGTCGCAAACCGATCGAGCGACAGGCTTTCATGTAAGGCGATCACTGGCTCGTTGAATAACCGGGCGGCCAGCATTGTCCGCGCGTAGAACGGCGTGTCTTCCAAAGTGTGTAGAACCCCAACCGAATTGGCTTCATCCGCGCGCATGCGGCGCTCGATGCCCCAGCGCGTGGCGGGCAGCCTTGTCGCAACAGGCGGCCTGCCCCGTTCAATGTTGCCAGATGCGTCGAACCGGAGTGCTAGCGACAGGTCTGTGCCATCGCGCCGCGTCACGTCGTACAGTACCGCCGTCCCGCCGCGAAGTTCTGCCCGCGACCAGTCCCAACGGACAAAAGCGCTTTCGATTGGTTCAAGGCCCCAGTTGGCGTCGAGATAACCGGTCCCGAGCCAGCGTAGCGATGGCTGCTCCAACATGACCTGCACGCGCGAACACGGTGCGATCGGCCACCACTGATGGAGACCGGCTGCATCGAGGGCGGTCACGCCGGAAGTTACGAATTGCGGATATAACCGCACGATGCCGCGGATGCGTGAGGTCGGTGGCACGGTCGTCTCGTCGATCCTGATCGAGAGTACGTCATCGTCCCACGACAACGCACTTGGGCCAATCACCAGCTTGGATCCGCTTCGGCATACGACGTGGCGCGTTCGCTCGGTCATGGCCCACTTTTTCCGACGTCCCCTCCAGCGCGTCCCGTCAGTGCGGTAGAGCGCGACGTTGAGCGCGCAGTGATCCAGAGGGTCGCCCCCGTGGAGTCGTCGTGCCCACGCGTAGTAGGGAGAAAACACGCTGCCGACAAATGCTATGAGCGTGAGTGCGTGACGCGCGTCGTCGCTCAGTGCGTCGATGTACCACCAGGCATAGCCGCCCGTCCGGAGCGGCCGGTCGAAACGAAGTCCGACAGCAGGCTCGCAGCTGCCGCCCGGCCCGACAGCGCGGACGTCGGAATCCCCGCTCCAGGATGGATGCTGCCCCCAGCCAGGTACAGGCCTGGTACGCGGCTTCGTACCCCGGATCGGAGGAACGGTGCCGACCATCCATGTGAAGCGGGGCCATACAGCGCTCCTCCCGTCCCTGGGAACATCCGCGCGAAGTCCGCTGGGGTCGTTACAATCGTGGCGTCGCGCTTGCGGCGAAGGCGCAATCCGCAGCGTTCCAGGAGAGCAAATGTCCGAAGCTCGCATTGTCCGATCTCCGAGGGTGCGAGGGCGTGCGGGCCGGCCATCGGCGGTGCGTTGACAAGGCACAGAAGCGTTTCTGGACCGACGTATTCGGACTTGGCCTGATTTTCGCGATCCTGTGCGCAGACGTAAACACTAGGTGCGAGCGGAAGTCGGGCCCGCCCAAAGAGGTCCTCGAATTCAGCGGCGTAGTCGTCTGAGAAGAACACGTTGTGCCGCGTGAGCGGAAACCCTTCGCACGTGGCTACCATTGCCCAGGTGACTGCCGATAATGATTGCTTTGATCGGGGCGGGCGCGATACCGCTCTAGCGGCGGGTCCGCCAAACCATCCCGCGGCAACCGCCGCGACGTCGGCATTGACGATCACCGCGTCGGCATCGAGACGCTCGCCGCAGGCGAGCGTGATCCCTGATATGCGACCGCCGGCCAAACCGATCTCGCGTGCCTCGGCGCCATAGCGAAACCTCGCGCCTCGCCCGAGCGCGATGCGGGCGAGCGCCTCGGCGAGCCGATGCATTCCGCCCTCGACGATCCAAACGCCGCACTGTTCGACATGGGCGATGAGCATCAGGGTGGCGGGTGCCTGAAACGGCGAGGACCCGCAGTATGTGGCGTAACGACCAAACAATTGTCTGAGCCTTCGATCATGGAAATAGGTACCGAGGGTCCGCCACATGGTGGAGAAAGGCGCGAGCTGCCAAAGTTTGGCCGGGTCGGCCGCCGCGTGGTGTCGGAGTAGCGCCGTCAGGCTCGGCTCCGACGATCGCAGGAACGGTGCCTCGAGTGTTTCATAAACGCGACGCGTCCAGGCACAAAACTGCACGTAGCGCCGCGCTTCCGCCGCTCCGGCGAACTCTCCGATCGCGTCCACAGATCGTTCGATATCTGCGAAAAGGTCTAGCCGTTCATCCGCTGTCCACGCGTGCCGCGCCAGAATATCAAGCGGCCGCAGCGTCACTTCCGCCGCGAGAGACGTTCCCGCATCCGCGAAGATCTCATCGAACACCCACACCATCGTCAGCACGGTCGGGCCGCAATCAAGGTGCCGGTGGCCGATCTCAACCTCGCGCATCTTGCCGCCGGGTCCGCCGGCCCGTTCGACCACGGTTACGTCGACGCCATGGGCTGCAAGGTCCAGCGCCGCCGTGAGGCCGCCAACCCCGGCACCAATCACCACGACTCGCGGGGTCCGCATGTCGGGAGCCTTCCGCAAAAGGCCGATTTTGAATTTTTTGTCGACTAAGTGTCTATAATTAATTACACTGATAACTGACAATGTAGATTTACACAAGGGAAGCCCGCGATGGACCCTACAACCAGGATCGAGCAGGCGCTGAATGCCGCAGTGGCACGCGCCGACCTGCCCGGCGCTCCGCCGCGTTTGGCGGCCGCCATGCGGCACGCGGTGTTTCCGCGTGGAGCGCGTGTCCGGCCACGACTTTGCCTCGCCGTCGCCAAGGCTTGCGGAGAAGACGACCGCGGCTTGTCGGACGCGGCGGCCGCCGCGATTGAATTGCTGCATTGCGCCTCGCTGGTACACGACGATTTGCCGTGCTTCGACGACGCAGACATGCGGCGCGGCCGGCCGTCGGTGCACCGCGCTTTCGGCGAGCCGCTGGCGGTTCTCGCGGGTGATGCACTCATCGTGCTGGCGTTTCAGACCCTGGCCCGGGTGCCGTGTATTTCGCAGCGTCTCGCGCCGGTACTGCAGGCTATCAGTCGCTCGGTCGGCGTTCCGTTTGGCATCGTGGCCGGTCAGGCCTGGGAGTGCGAATCGCACGTCGATCTCGCCCATTACCATCGTGCTAAAACCGGCGCGCTGTTTGTGGCCGCCACTGTCTCGGGCGCGGCGGCAGCAGGCGCCGAAGGGGATGCGTGGGCCGGGCTTGGCGAGTGCCTCGGCGAAGCCTATCAGGTCGCCGACGACATTCGCGACTTGGCGGCAGACGCCGACGAAGTTGGAAAGCCGACCGGGAGAGACGTCGCACTGGGGCGACCGAGCGCAGTGGTCGCCTTCGGCCTGGACGGAGCCGTTCAACGACTGCACGAACTCGTGGCCGGCGCGATCATTGGCATCCCACCATGCGCGGGTGCGGCCGAGCTGCGCGCTCTCATTCTGTCAGAAGTAAAGCGGCTCGTACCCAGGAAGCTCGCGCGCTCCGCAGCCTGATCCCCGTCCAATGGCCGGATTATCCAACGCGCTCCCGCCGGCACCGGTAGGGTGGGCGATTAAGTGGCATGACCGCGCCCTGGCGCTCCGCGACCGGTTGCTGTCCAGCGCTCGATTTCAGCGGTGGGCCGTGGCTTTCCCGCTCACACGGCCGGTCGCGCGTCGATGCGCGCGCGCACTATTCGATCTATGCGCGGGCTTCGTCTATTCACAGGTGCTTCTTGCCTGCGTTCGCCTGCGTGTGTTCGATATGCTGGCCCCTGGGCCCCAGACTGTGGCGGTCCTGTCCACCCGGCTGGGGCTTGCGCCGGACGCCACGACGCTGCTGCTTAAGGCCGCCGCGTCACTGCGGCTCGTCGAGCACTGTCGCGATGACCGCTTTAGGCTTGGTGTTCTGGGCGCCGCCCTGCTCGCCGATCCCGGCATCCCCGCAATGGTAGATCATCACCCTCTGCTTTACGCCGATCTGGATGACCCCGTCGCACTATTGCGTGGACGATCGTCGAACACCGCCCTTGCTCGCTGTTGGCCCTATACCCGTACCGACGCTGGTGCTGAGCTTGGGATAAGCGATGTGATCACTTACAGCCAGCTGATGTCGGTCTCGCAGCCGTTGATCGCGGCCGAGATCCTTGCCGCGTACCCGGTCGAGCGGCACCGCTGCCTGCTTGACGTTGGCGGCGGCGACGGAACTTTCCTGGCAGCCTGTGCAGCACGCGCGCCGCTCCTGCGATTGGTGCTGTTCGATCTGCCGGCCGTGGCCGAATTGGCCCGCAAGCGATTTGCGGTTAGCGATATTGCCTCCCGGGCGACGGCGGTTGGCGGGAACTTCCTCTCGGACCCGCTTCCGATCGGCGCCGACCTGGTGTCGCTCGTCAGGGTCATCCACGACCACGATGACGCTTCCGCGCTCAGCATTTTGCGAGCGGTGCGCCGGGTCTTACCCCGCGATGGCGTTCTGCTGCTGGCAGAGCCGCTGTCGGGAACAAAGGGACGTGATCGAGTTACCGACGCATATTTTGCCGTCTACCTGCTGAGCATGAGCCGGGGACGACCGCGGACGGCCGCCGAACTTACCGGACTGTTGCAAACCGCGGGCTTCGGCCACGTGCGGTTCCTGGCCAATCGCACCCTGCCGTTTGCCCGGGTTGTGCTCGCCCGCCCGGCAAAACGAACTGTTAATATTACTTGACAGTTGTAATAGTAATCTTAAGCTGACACTTCGGTACCGAGGACCATGGTCCGGGGCGGAGTGCGCGATGAATACGATCGGCGTGGTGCTCAGGGAGCCACTACACCTCGAGCTTGACATGCTGGAAATGACGCCTCCCGCGCCGGGCGATCTCGTTGTCGATGTTGAGTGGACCGGCATCAGCACAGGAACTGAGCGGCTGCTGTGGTCTGGTCATATGCCGCCATTTCCCGGGATGGGCTATCCGTTGGTGCCTGGTTACGAGTCGGTCGGCCGGATCACCAGCGCAGGCTTTGATTGCAATCTAAGCATTGGCCAGCGCGTGTTCGTGCCGGGCGCGCGGTGCTTCGGCGAGGTGCGCAGCCTGTTTGGGGGCGCTGCGGCCCAACTGGTGGTGCCGGCCGCGCGGGTCACCGCGATCGACGAGAACTGGGGTGAACGCGGCACTTTGCTTGCCTTGGCGGCGACCGCCCATCACGCGCTCGCCGCCGCCGGTGGCGACATGCCCGATTGCATTGTGGGGCATGGAGTTCTCGGACGTCTGCTCGCCCGGGTGGCAATCGCGCTTGGCGGCGAACCGCCAACCGTTTGGGAGCGCGATCCGAATCGGGTTGAGGGTGCTCTCGGCTACAGGGTGCTCGATCCAGCTGACGATGAGGAGCGCAACTTTCGTGTTATCTACGATGCGAGCGGCGACGCCTCGCTGCTCAATTATCTGATCGCCCGCCTTGCGCCCGGCGGTGAGATCGTACTCGCCGGCTTCTACAGCGAGCAGCTCTCTTTCGCGTTCCCGCCGGCATTCATGCGCGAGGCTCGCATTCGCGTCGCGGCCGAATGGCGGCCTTCGGATCTGTTGGCTGTCAGAGATCTGGTCGCCGCGGGTCGCCTTTCACTCGAAGGTTTGATCTCGCATCGCCAGCAGGTGTCGCAGGCGGCGTCAGCTTACCGCACCGCGTTCGACGATCCGACCTGCCTCAAAATGATCTTGGACTGGAGATCGCGCTGATGAACGTCACGCCTCAGATCGACATGACGAAGCGGCTACGTGCCGAGGCTGCGGTCGAGCCAGATCCCGTCTCGACGGCTCCGGCGACCAAGCAGACTCAGATCATCGCCATCTACGGCAAGGGTGGAATTGGTAAGAGCTTCACGCTCGCCAACCTCTCCTACATGATGGGGCAGCTAGGCAAGAAGGTTTTGCTGATTGGCTGCGACCCGAAGAGCGACACCACTTCGCTGCTGTTCGGTGGGCGCGCCTGCCCGACCATCATCGAGACCTCAGCAAAGAAAAGGCTCGCCGGCGACCAAGTGAGGATTGGTGATGTTTGTTTCAAACGTGACGGGGTGTTCGCCATGGAACTTGGCGGACCGGAGGTCGGCCGCGGTTGTGGCGGCCGCGGCATCATCCACGGTTTCGAGCTGCTTGAAAAGCTCGGCTTCCACGACTGGGGGTTCGACTATGTGCTGCTCGACTTCCTTGGGGACGTCGTGTGCGGCGGCTTTGGTCTGCCGATCGCACGCGATATGTGCCAGAAGGTGATTGTGGTCGGTTCCAACGACCTGCAGTCGCTCTACGTTGCCAACAATGTTTGCTCCGCTGTCGAGTATTTTCGCAAGCTCGGCGGCAACGTGGGCGTCGCCGGCATGGTCATCAACAAAGATGACGGAACCGGCGAGGCGCGCGATTTTAGTTGCGCGGTTGGCATCCCGGTGCTGGCCGCCATACCGGCCGACGAAGACATCCGCCGCAAAAGTGCGAACTACCAGATTATCGGCCGCCCGGGCAGCCGATGGGCGGTGCTGTTCGAACAACTCGCGTCGAACGTCGCCTCGGCGCCACCGATACACCCGGCCCCGCTCACGCATGATCGTCTCTTGACCCTGTTCAAGAGCCGGGATGTCGGTCGTGACTTCGTGCTGCAGCCCGCGACACTCGAGGACATGTGCGGGCGGTCGGTGGTCGAAAAGCCGTCGCTTGAAGTGGTTTACGACACAGTGTGATCTGCGATGACCATCGAGGCCCATCAGACAGCGGTGCTCAACTCGAGTGCGGAACTAGCGGACGAGCGCGGCGCAGCCACCGGGCATCTGGCACCACCACCCGGTGATGGCATCGGCTGTCACGCCGGCAAGTCGGCAATGCTCGATGCCGCAGCAGCCGCCGGGAAGAACAAGACGCTAGAGCGCTACGCGGCCGACTATCCGACCGGTCCGCATGATCAGCCGCAAAGCATGTGCCCGGCCTTCGGATCACTGCGTGTTGGACTGCGGATGCGTCGCACCGCAACGATCCTGTCCGGTTCGGCGTGCTGCGTCTACGGACTCACCTTCACAGCGCATTTCTACGGGGCACGCCGCACCATCGGTTACGTGCCCTTCAACTCCGAGACACTTGTTACCGGTAAACTTTTTGAGGACATTCGCGAAGCCGCGTTCAAGCTGGCAGATCCCGAACTCTACGACGCGATCATCATTACCAATCTGTGCGTGCCGACCGCGTCGGGCGTTCCGCTTCAGCTACTGCCGAAGGAGATAAACGGCGTTCGAATCATCGGCATCGATGTGCCGGGCTTTGGCGTGCCGACCCATGCTGAGGCCAAGGATGTATTGGCCGGTGCCATGCTCAATTATGCCCGTCTGGAAGTCGAGCGCGGACCGGTGGCGGCGCCACGCTCCGGCCGTAGCGACAACCCGACGGTGACACTGGTCGGCGAAATGTTCCCGGCGGATCCGGTTGGCATCGGCAGGATGCTCGAACCGCTCGGTTTGGCGGCCGGACCAACAGTGCCAACCCGTGAGTGGCGCGAACTATATGCGGCCCTTGACTGCGCTGTGGTGGCAGCGATCCATCCGTTCTACACCGCTGCAATCCGCGAATTCGTCGCCGCAGGACGCCACATCGTCGGCTCCGCGCCGGTCGGTTGCGCTGGCACGTCCGCTTGGCTCGACGCCGTTGGCCAGGCGTGCGGGGTCGCGCGATATAAGGTCGAGGCCGCCAAAACTAGGATTCTCCCCGCCATACAAAGCGCCTTGGCGGCGAACCCGATCAACGGCCGGATCACGTTATCAGGTTACGAGGGATCCGAACTCCTGGTAGCGCGTCTGCTGGTCGAAAGCGGCGCCGACGTTCGCTATGTCGGCACGGCCTGTTCGCGCACGTCGTATTCAGATCCTGATCGCGAATGGCTTGAGTCCAAAGGGGTGGAAGTTCGCTTCCGCGCTTCGCTGGAGCATGACCTCGCCGCAGTGAACGAGTACAGGCCGGACCTCGCGATCGGCACCACCCCAGTGGTCCAGAATGCGAAAGCCCAGGCCATCCCCGCGCTCTACTTCACCAATCTCATCTCGGCTCGGCCACTATTTGGAGTCGCTGGCGCCGGTTCACTCGCGCAGGTGATTAACGCGGCCATCGCCGGGAAAGCGCGCTTCGATGCGATGACCTCGTTCTTTGCCGGTGTTGGAGAAGGCGACGCGACCGGCATCTGGCAGGACATGCCGGTCGCACATCCGGAGTTTCGCGACAAGCACAAGCGCCAGCTCGCCGCGCAAGCGAAGAAGCGCGGCAGCGAGGAGGCGGTGTGATGCTCATCCTCGACCACGATCGGGCCGGCGGCTACTGGGGCGCGGTCTACACATTCACCGCGATCAAGGGTCTGCAGGTGATCATCGATGGGCCGGTTGGCTGCGAGAACCTGCCGGTGACGGCAGTACTGCATTATACCGACGGCCTACCGCCCCATGAACTGCCAATCGTCGTCACCGGTCTGTCAGAAGAAGAACTTGGCCAGCACGGCACAGAGCAGGCATTGAAACGGGCGCATCGCACACTCGATCCCGCATTGCCGGCCGTGGTGGTGACCGGCTCGATTGCCGAGATGATCGGCGGCGGGGTCACGCCGGAAGGCACGAACATCAAGCGGTTTCTGCCTCGGACTATCGACGAGGATCAATGGCAGAGCGCCGACCGGGCAATGTCCTGGCTGTGGAATGAGTATGGCTTGAAGCGAGTTCCTGAGGCCAAGCCGCACCAGCCCGGTGGGAGGCCGCGGGTCAACATCATTGGCCCCATCTACGGCATGTTCAACATGGCGTCCGACCTCGCGGAAATTCGCCGGCTGATCGAGGGCATCGGCGCCGATGTGAATCTGGTGTTCCCGCTTGGCAGCCACCTTGTCGACGTACCGCGACTCGTCGAAGCGAACGTCAATGTCTGTATGTATCGGGAGTTCGGACGCCTGCTGTGCGAGTCGCTCGAACGGCCTTATTTGCAAGCGCCAATCGGGGTGCATAGCACCACAAAATTCCTCCGCAAGCTTGGTGAATTGCTCGGACTTGATCCCGAGCCGTTCATCGCGAGGGAAAAGCACACCACAATCAAGCCGTTGTGGGACTTATGGCGCTCGGTCACTCAGGATTTCTTCGGCACGGCGAGCTTCGCCGTTGTGGCCAGCGAAACCTACACGCGGGGCCTTCGCAATTTCCTCGAAGCCGAGCTTGGCCTGCCCTGTATGTTTTCTTTCGCGCGCTGTGCCGGCGCAAAGCCCGACAACGCCACAGTCCGTCAAGAGGTGCGCGAGCACACCCCGCTTATCATGTTCGGCAGCTACAACGAACGCATGTATCTGTCCGAGATCGGCGCTCGGACGATCTACGTTCCAGCATCGTTTCCGGGCGCAGTCATCCGGCGCCACACGGGTACTCCCTTCATGGGCTATGCGGGCGCCACCTATGTCGTACAGGAAGTCTGCAATGCGCTGTTCGACGCGTTGTATCACGTACTCCCTCTAGCCGGCACGCTCGATCAGGTCGAGGCCACGCCGTCGCGGTTGCACAAGGAACTGCCGTGGCGAGACGACGCGAAGGCTGCGTTCGACGAACTTATTGAATCGCATCCGGTACTCATCCGCATCTCGGCTGCCAGACGCCTGCGAGATGCGGCCGAGCGCAACGCTCGGGAAACCGGGTCAGATCAGGTGACGCTGGAATTTGTGATCCGCGCGCGCAAGCTCCTCACGGAGGGTCGCGCCGCATGACGCGAAGCCACCCTCATCCTCCGGTCATCAATCGACGGAGCCAAGGACCGATTGCAAGACCATCCGGTTCATCATCAGGAGGGCAAGTCAGTGACCCAGAATGCGAGACACCACAGCTCGTCGGGTGGTCGGGATATTGAATTCCGCCTGATATACTGTGCGAGCTTCATCGTCTTTCTGATCGGCACGCTGGTCGCACGCTTGATGCCTTGGCACTGGCTGATCATCCGGTCGGGGTCACCGCGGCGGGGCACGATCATCAGCGAAGCAACGGCAGCCACAAACCGATTCGTCCCGTTCGCCTTCATGGGTTAGCGGGAGTCGCTTGGCCATGCCGGGCGAACCACTGGTCGTGACCGCATCGATCACGACAACCCCCGCCGCGCGGGGTGTGCGCGGTGACGGCCGCAAGGCCAACATGGAGCACATCTAGATGCCTGATATGGAAAGAAGGAACGGTTCACTGTCGGGGTTGACCGAACAGGAAGCGAAGGAGTTCCACAAAATCTTCATGACGAGCTTCGTCATCTTCGTCGCGATCGCGATCGTCGCCCACATCCTGGCGTGGATGTGGCGTCCTTGGCTACCCGGGCCGAAGGGTTACTCGTCGACATTCGACGGCATTCACGTCGCGATCGGCCATATCATCTCATTCATCTCTTAGGAGGTCCCAATGTGGAGACTATGGCTGCTGTTCGATCCGAGACGGACGCTGATTGCCTTGTTCACCTTTCTGTTCGGGTTGGCATTGCTGATTCACTTCATCCTGCTCAGCACCGACCGATTCAATTGGTTGGAAGGTCCGCGCGCGGCGCGCGCCCCGGCTGCCCAAATGTCTCCGGTGCCGCCGGCCAGATAGCTGTTGGGCCACGGCAGCGGACGGTTCGGGCGTCCCGTTCCCGGTGCGTCCGCTGCCCCTGACTGTTTTAAGGAAGAATTCTAGGCCTGGGCGGGGGATCTCAACGATGGCGATGCTCAGCTTCGAAAGAAAATATCGGGTGCGAGGGGGGACACTGGTTGGCGGAGATCTGTTCGATTTCTGGGTGGGGCCTTTCTACGTCGGCTTCTTCGGTGTTACGACAATCTTCTTCGCCGCCCTCGGCACCGCTCTCATGGTCTACGGCGCCGCGATTGGCCCAACTTGGAATCTCTGGCAGATCAGTATCGCGCCGCCAGACCTAAGCTACGGTCTCGCACTGGCCCCACTCGAAGAGGGCGGACTTTGGCAGATCATCACGGTCTGCGCCTTGGGTGCGTTTGTGTCGTGGGCGCTGCGCGAGGTTGAGATCTGTCGCAAGCTCGGCATCGGCCTTCACGTGCCGGCGGCGTTCAGCGTCGCGATTTTTGCCTACTTTACGTTGGTGGTGATCCGCCCGGTGCTGTTGGGAGCCTGGGGGCACGGCTTTCCGTACGGCATTATCAGCCACCTCGATTGGGTCTCTAACGTAGGCTACCAGTATCTGCATTTCCACTACAATCCGGCGCACATGCTCGCCGTGAGCTTTTTCTTCACGACGACACTGGCGTTGGCGCTGCACGGTTCCCTGGTTCTTTCAGCCACTAATCCACCGGAGGGCGAGCCGGTGAAAACACCCGAGCACGAGAACACGGTCTTTCGCGACATTCTGGGCTACTCCATCGGAACCGTCGGCATTCATCGCCTCGGCCTGTTTCTGGCACTGTCTGCCGGCTTCTGGAGCGCGGTCTGCATCGTGATTAGCGGCCCGTTTTGGACGCGCGGGTGGCCGGAATGGTGGAGCTGGTGGCTCGACCTCCCGATCTGGCGCTAGCTTTCAGGAGAGATTCAACATGGCCGAATATCAGAACCTCTTCACCCAGGTGCAGTTGCGTGGCCCGGCCTATGCCGGAGTGCCGCTCGAACGCGGGCCATGGACCCGGCAGGGCGCTGGGCGATTCTCCTACTTTCTCGGCAAGATCGGTGATGCGCAAATTGGGCCGATCTATCTCGGCTGGACGGGTTTGACGTCGCTGCTCTGCGGCTTCATCGCCTTCGAGATCATTGGCCTCAATATGTGGGCCTCGGTCAATTGGGATCCAATTCAGTTCGTAAGGCAACTGCCATGGCTGGCGCTTGAGCCGCCACCGCCCGCTTATGGACGCTGTATGCTATGTCCGCTCAACGAAGGAGGTTGGTGGCAGATTGCTGGGTTCTTCCTCACACTGTCGATCTTGCTCTGGTGGGTTCGTGTGTATCGGCGCGCCCGAGCGCTGGGCATGGGCACGCATCTTGCCTGGGCGTTTGCTTCGGCGATCTGGCTCTATCTCGTGCTGGGCTTCATCCGTCCGTTGCTGATGGGAAGCTGGGGCGAAGCTGTGCCGTTCGGTATTTTCCCGCATCTCGACTGGACCGCGGCGTTTTCGATCCGTTACGGCAACCTGTTCTACAATCCGTTCCATATGCTTTCGATCGCCTTCCTATACGGCTCGACTCTACTGTTTGCTATGCATGGCGCGACTATTTTGGCGGTCAGTCGACTCGGCGGTGAGCGTGAGATAGAGCAGATCGTCGATCGCGGAACTGCTGCCGAGCGGGCCGCACTGTTTTGGCGATGGACCATGGGCTTTAACGCCACCGTCGAGTCGATCCATCGCTGGGCATGGTGGTTCGCGGTCCTGTGTCCGCTGACCGGCGGGATCGGTATTCTGCTGACCGGTACCGCAGTCGACAACTGGTATCTTTGGGCGGTCAAACATGGTGTCGCGCCGTCATACCCCCAGGTCTTTCCGCCTGTCGCCGATCCGGCCGCGCTCCCGGGAGTGTCACCATGAAGTTCCGATTCGCGCTCGCGCTCGCGCTCCTGGCCGTGGTGGCGGTCGGCTTGGCACTGACGCTCCAGCATCCGCCAGTTGTTGCAATTCAGGGTGGCTACCGCGGCCTTGGTATGATGCAGGTGTACAATCCGCAAACGCTCGAAGCTAAGGCAGCGACAAATCGAGTTCCTGAACCCAGTCCGAAGCTTGATCCTTCCGGCCAGCCATCTTCGGCAGTTTACCAGAACGTCCAGGTTCTCAAGGACGTCGACTCGAACGAGCTGCTGCGCCTGATGAACGACATTACGCAGTGGGTGGCGCCCGATCAGGGCTGCGCCTATTGCCACGCAGAAGGCGAGGAACTGTCCTCAGACAAGCTCTATACGAAGGTTGTGGCCCGTCGAATGCTGCAGATGACCCGCCACATCAACGCCGACTGGAAGAGCCACGTCGCTGATACCGGCGTGACCTGCTACACTTGTCATCGCGGCCAACCGGTTCCTGCCTATGTCTGGTTCCAGGACCCGTCATCAGTCGACGTGCACGGGCTGCTCGGTAACCGTGGCGGTAAGAATGCGCCCGCGCCGTCCGCAGGCCTGACCGCGCTACCGTCTGATCCTTTCGAGGCATTCCTTGACTACGCCAATGAGATCCGCGTCGTCTCAGCTACTGCGCTGCCTGAGGACGACCACAGCTCGATCAAGCAGACAGAATGGACATATGCGCTCATGATCAACATCTCCAACGCGCTTGGGGTAAATTGCACATTCTGCCATAATAGCCGGTCGTTCTTCGCGTGGGATCAAAGCACGCCGCAGCGCGCCACCGCGTATCACGGCATTCGTCTGGTACGCGATCTGAATAAGAATTATCTCGAGGGATTGAGTGCTCAGTTCCCTCACGAGCGCCTCGGACCGCTTGGTGACGTGCCAAAGATCAATTGCCGCACCTGCCACCAGGGGGCGTCCAAACCGCTGTTAGGGGCCAGTATGATCAAAGACTATCCCGAACTCGCAGTCGCGTCGGCAGCTTCCAACGCCCGCTGAGTCGTCGAGGGAGGTCGGCGGGCCGCCTAGCGACTTGCAAGGCGAGAGAAAGCGACTCATTGTTGGCGCCGGACGACGTCACGAATTCCAGGAGTGGGCGTCATGGAATACGACGTTCGGCGTGCGGGGCTCGCCGACGATTTTCAGAGGCGGACGCGGTTGCTCCATGTCCAAGCGGAGCGCTCGGGCATCATCTCTGACATCCTGAAGGGCCGGGCGAGCCGTTTCGGCTACGCGCTGTTGCTGCGCAATCTGCAGCCTGCTTATGGCCAGCTGGAAGCCGGGCTCGAGCGGCACCGTGAAACGTGCGCGCTCGGTGGGATCGCGCGGCCTGAGGTCTACCGTTCAGGCGCGCTTGCCGAGGATCTCGTGCGCCTGTGCGGTGAGGACGGGGCGCGCGAGATACCGCTCCTGCCCGCGGGAGAGCGATACGGTCGGCGGATTGCGGAAGCCGCCGACCATGACGGAGCCAAGCTCGTAGCTCACGCCTATGCGCGATATATCGGCGACCTGAGCGGCGGCCAGATCCTGAAGCGGCTGCTTACGCGTTCGCTGCAATTGAAGCCAGACAGTCTGTCATTCTATGAATTTCCGCAGATCGCCGACATCAAGGCCTTCAAGATTGCCTACCGCGAGGCGATCGACCGCTCGGCAGGCGCGATCGACGATCTAGAGTCTGTCGTCGACGAGGCGGTAATCGCATTTGAACTCAACATTGCGGTATCGGAAGCGGTCTGTCAGGCCGCCGTGCGCCCTCACCAACTCACAGCGGTCACACCTGGTCGGTGAGCAAAGCTACGAGTCCTTCCCGGAAGTGTGGTTTGAATGTTCGGTCAGGTGCTCCAGCAAGTCGGCGGTGCGGCCGACCGAGGCACGCACGCTTTCAAGCATTTCGGGCATCCGAGACACCTCGACACCATAAGTGATTTCCAGCGCGGCGAGCTGGGCGTTCTCAAGCACGGACGAAAGCAGGTTCCGATAGGGCAGACCTGCCTTAGAGTCGATCCGCGCCAGCCGATGATGCTCGATTACCCCTTCCTGGAATCGCCGGCGCGCAGTATCGGCCGCCTTACGCTCGGCCAGATCGGTGAACAGCAGCACGAATCCCAACATGTGCTCGGGGGAGGAAAAGACCGGATCGGCCCGGATCATCAGCGACCTGGTCGCGCCCGCGTCGGTATGGAGACTGACCTCGCCGCGCCAAGTCTTTCCACGCCTGAGCAGGTCTCGTAGGCTGCGGCGCGCGTCAACCGGTTCGGAGAAGAACTGCGCTAGGTCATCGAGCCACTGGATATGCGGATGACCCGGGCGCAGTAGGCGCTCGAATGCCTCGTTGGTCAGCAGGATCAACCCCTTGGGATCAGCTACGATTACCGGCTGGTCGGACAACTGAACCTGACGGCTTACGTGGTCAAGCTGATGCCGTGCGATCAGCATACGAACCGATCGGAACTGCAGGACCACGTCGGTGACGATGTCACCAATCAGGCGGGCCGCACTCAGGTCGGCAGCACTCCAGTTTTCAGACGTTCCCTCTACCAATTGGTGCCATCGCGCGAATGAGCGTCGTGGCGACAGCTCCGCTGGATCATTGCCAATCAGTACGGGCTTCATGGGGTCCCCGCCCCATGTGACTGTGCGGATCTGCTCCGGACGGAACCAGATGAGGTATTCCCCCGGCGAGTTCGATACCGGCGTGGCGAGCACGCCGCTTGCTACCGCCGTCAGCGGCTGGAAGTCGGGCTGCTCCAGGCCTAGCGATGCTGTGGCGATAACCGACGCCCGCGGCCTGCCGTCGAGCCAGTTACCGATGTCCCGGATCTGCTGGGTGCCGGGCACATCGCCGAGGGTCAGCACTTGCCCCTCGAACAGCAGCGCCGCACCGCTTGCTCCAAGCGGCTGCAGCAGCGATGGCGAGCCATCGAACAGCGCCACTTTCCAATCGCCGTCACACGATATGGCTTCGGCCATGCGTTGCTCGAGGCGGCGCACGAACAGTTCGGATTGAGCCTGCACAAAGCTTTCCAGCGCGGTGATCCGCGTGGCCACGGCCTCTGCCAAAAGTTCACTGACCGCACGCAGCTCGAAATGAACAAAACGCGGAACATAGTGATGACAGGCGATCAGGCCCCATAATCGGCCGCCCACCAGGATAGACACCACCAGGGTCGCGCAGACGCCCATGTTCTTGAGATACTGGACATGGATCGGCGACATGCTGCGTAAGAAGCAAAGCGACATATCGAGGTCGCGGCCAGTAAGCGGCGACAGCCGAGGCCTCAGTGGAACCGGCGAATACTCGATGTCGACCAGCAAACGGATGCGGTTGCGTTCGTAAAGGCGCCGAGCGATCTGTGGAATGTCGGAAGCCGGATAGCGGTTGCCGAGATAGGCCTCGAGCTCCGGCTTGCGCTCCTCAGAGAAAACTTCGCCGTGCCCCTCGTCGTCAAAGCGATAGACCATGACGCGGTCATAGCCCGTGAGGTCGCGGAAGATCCGGGCGGTCTCGTCGCATAAGCCGTGCAGCGATGATGCAGTACGAATTTTGTGCAATGCCGCTTCTAGATGAGGGTAGAGATCGATCGCCGGACCAGCGCGCTCAAGTTCGATCACCAGACCACCATCCGGAGGCCGGTGCACCAGGCCATCGAATGCGCCAGAAGGATTGCCGACACAACAGCGGACGCCGACTGGAATCGTGTGCAACGGATCGTTAACGTGCGGAAGAATCCGAAGCAGCAGGTCACCTTCGAGCGCGGACAGAGATTTGCCTAGCAGCCGGTCGAAGCCGAGGAAGTCGCAAGCGTTCGCGCTCGCCTGTACGACGATGAAATCGGGCTCGCTGACGACCAGAAGGGCACCGTATGGCTGGATCGACCCTGCAAGTTGGATCTGCTCACGTTCGCAATTCGAAAGGTCAGCTTGCCCGAAGGCGGGTATGGGAAGGGGACGAGAAGCCACGGCACAAATCCCCCAAGTTATCGACACTATTCCAAGTTATCGACACTATTCAGTGAGGATCGAATCCGTCTCTGTTTGCTCGACAAAGCCGTACCGATTGAGCTTGGCGTAAAGACTCTGGCGGCTGAGCCCGAGTAGCTCCGCGGCCGCCGTCCTGTTGTCACCCGCAAGTTCCAGCGCTGCCTTGACATAGTGCCGTTCCACCACCCCGACGGTCTCCTTGACGAGCTTCCGGAGCGGTGTCTTTCCGATCTGCTCGGTGATGGAGCCCAGCGCGTTCCGCAGGCTGTCGCCTGGGCCACCGACCGCAAGGCGCCGAGTGACATCGCGCAGCAACACGCCGACAAGCTCGGGGCTTGTGTCGGGCCTCGCCGCTGCAGAAATCTCAACCTCCGTATCGATGCCGAGTTCGCCATGAATAGTTGTCGAGAACAGTCGCACAAACCGATGCCGGCGAACATTGGCGAGCAGTACCGTGAGATCCGCGCCTGGCCGCCACAGCCAGCGTCCGAGCGGCGCGCCGGTCGCGAGATTTGTCGAGCCCACTTGCACCAAGTCGAGAAACGCCTGATTGGCGAAACGGACGATCCCGTTGGCATCGATGATCACAAACCCGTCCGGCATTGAGGAGACCAGGTCCTCGACGACGGTTGAGCTGTTTGGCTCGGGTGCCGGCAGATTCGGGTCGACGGAGGTAAGCTGAAGGAGCAAAGCAGCGCCGGGCTCAGAGCTGATCAACGACGCACGCAGCATCCAGGGTTGGCAGCTTGCGCCGAGGTGTACGAGGATTCCCGGCGCCTTTCCTTGGTCGCGCACGCGCACCAGCATTGTCTGTAGGGCTTCACGGTCGTTTGCCGCAACATCAGCGAGCAAGTCGCGTCCCGCCAGATCTTCGTTTCGGCGCAATACAATGCCAAGCGCCTGTGCGGCCGCAGGATTAGCTTCCAGAATTCGCAAGTTCGCCGCCCTTACCAGGAGAACCGCCTCCTTCGAGGCGTCAACCACTACGCGATACCGGGTCTCGACCTCTCGGAGCTTCCAGTAGTCGCGTTCGATCGCCTGCTGCGCCGCGATCAACCTGGCCTGTAGCTCAGCCACCGCTTGCAGGCTCTTGCCCACCGCGAGCATCCCAGCGCGGCCGCCAAGAAGGACAGTCGTATACTCCATCGGCAGTTCGAGCCCGCTCGGGAAGCGCTGCGTCACTTGTCGAAAAGCCGAAATGCCGCTAATCCGCGCGTCCTCGACCATTCGCCTCACGCGTTCGCCGCCGTGGTCGCCGACAGTTTCCAGCCAAGGACGTCCAAGCCAAGCCTCGACGCTTTCCCCGGGGATCGCGTTCGACAATGTCACTTCCCGGATGACACCATCCATATCGAGGAGAAGGGTCACGTCGGCTTGCGGACTGTTCGCATGTACTTTGGCGTTCAATGCTTATCCCTTATCGATTACAGCGTGCACACGACATAATCCACTTTCCAGTCCGCTTGATGTAACGCCCCATTGACCATCGTTCCGACACTCAGGAAATGACGGCCATCGTTGCAAGCGCCCGTACCCCTCCCGAGCTCGATTCCAGTTCACGTCCACTCAACCTGACATAAGGGCTCGTCTATCAATCGGCAATAGCGCCCATGCCCACCCCTGCGCTAGGCCCCCACCACGGACCACGCCAATTGCGAAGCAGTGGGCTTGACCAATTAACTGACAAGGAGCTTTGATATCTGGTATCGTCAAGACGACTTAACACCGCAGGCCAGCCAGCGTTTGTGGCAGGCCACCGCAAATCCTCAGAGGTCGCAATGAGAGTTATGTTCAGAGCCTGCTCGGTCGCCGCCTTGGTGATTTCGGCCGGCGCGGCCGATGCCCAGGACGCCACCAAAGGCGAAATCGTCTTCAAGCAGTGTATGACATGTCACCGCATCGGTCCCGATGCCAAAAACCTCATCGGGCCGGTGCTGACGGGCGTGATCGGTCGCCAGGCCGGAACATATCCGGCCTTCGCCTACTCGAGCATCAACAAGTCGTCGGGCGAGAACGGATTGGCCTGGAGCGAGGAGAACATATTTAACTATCTGCCGGACCCCAATGCCTTCCTGAGGAAATTTCTTGCCGACAAGGGCCAGTCCAGCCTGGCAACCGGTACGACGAAAATGACGTTCCGGCTCGCCAACGAACAACAGCGCAAGGACGTCATCGCCTATATCAAGCAATTCTCTGAATCGAAGGAATAGCCCAACTGGCCGATATTCCAAAAAAGGCCACTGCAGACCGAATTTCGGAGGGCAATGGCATCAGCTTATCCAACGCTGGTGCAAATCGGCGACGTGCGCGACAAGAGCGGCGACAAGGCTGGCGGCGGTCCAGCCCCACCACCCGCCGACCAATGCACTTCGGGCTCCGAGCAGCAAACAGCATCCGGCCAGCAAGTTGATCAGCAAATCGACGGGTGCGACTCCCCGACCTGTCATGATGTGGTAGGCGATGAGCGATGCTGCTTCGAGGAGCATCAAGCCCAAAACCACGTCGATGAGAAGCCGTCCACTCGCAAGGAGCTTGGTCATCGTCCTACTCCCTTGGATACGCGCTGCTCACGCCAACCGAATGGGTTGGTGCAATCAATTGAGCCGGACGACGGCCCAGTTCAACACGCCCGCGAACGACACCCAAGCAAGGTATGGGATAAGCAGTAAGCCGGCGGCCCTCGAACGGCGGCCACTCACGATGACCAGAAGCACGATCGACAGCCAGAGGAATCCCACCTCGATCAATGCCCAGTCCGGGCGCTTAAGCCTGAAAAACAGCGCACTCCAAAGCACATTAAGGAAACCGTTGAGCATGAACGCCGCGATGATCCGCTGCCGACCCGCGTGATCAGGCGCGGCGCGCCAGGCGATCGAGCCGGCGATGGCGCACAGACCGAAGATCAGCGTCCAGGCCGGCCCGAACAACCAATCGGGCGGCTCCCAGGCGGGCTTGCGCAGGCTCGTGTACCACGGGCCGAGATCTGTCATCAGGGCTCCGATCCCCGCGACCCCCGCGGCTGCGAGGGCAGCGATCCCGATAGGCTTCCAGTGGCGAAGTGACAGCTCCGTCATACCGAGGCCAAACCCGTGAGGTGCGCGATGTTCTTCAAGAAGATCCGCGCGTGCACGGCAGGCTGAGCCCGGACCAACTCCTTGTTCATATAGGCGTTCCACGTCAGCTGCTGGACGTCACGATCGCGACAGATGCTGACGAATCGCTCGCGCCGACGGTCGTTGGCGTACCAGAACCGCTGCATGAGGCCGAGGATCCAGAAAACGCCGCCGTGCATAGTCATAAAGCGCTTGCGAGCTGCGCCCAGGGCGCGTGGGTCACCGCTGCGGCACATCATGTCGACGGCCTCCGCGGCCAAACGGCCGCCCACCATTGCGTAGTAAATGCCCTCGCCCGATGCAGGTGCGACCACCCCGGCGGCATCACCCGCGAGCACCACGTCGCGGCCATTGTCCCAGCGCGATAGCGGGGCGAGCGGAATCGGTGCGCCCTCACGGCGGATAGTGTCGAGGCCGTCGAGCCCGGCTGCCTGTCGCAATGTTCTCACGGCTGTGCGCAGCGCGAACCCCTTGTGGGCACTGCCGCTGCCGATGCTGGCCGTGGCCCCGTGCGGAAAAATCCAACCGTAGAAGTCCGGCGAGAGCAATCCATTGTAAATGACGTCGCAACGACCGCCATCGAACGCTACGGCATTGCTGGATGGCGACCGAATGATCTCGTGATAGGCGAATACGTAGCGTCCCCCATCAGAACCAGAGACGCACTGCCGCGCCACCACGGACGTCGCGCCGTCGGCACCGATGATGGAGCGGGCGCGTACTTGGCTAACAACGTCGGCATCGGCGCACGTTGCGTAGTGGACAATCGCTGTGCCATCGACATCGCGCGACAGGCGCTTGAACGTGCCGGTTCGCAGGACTGCACCGAAGTCCCTCGCTCGCTCCCGTAGCCACGTATCGAATACGTCACGATCGACCATCCCGACATAGCCACCGCCGATCGGCATGTCCACACAGCGATTAGATGGCGAGATTATCCGCGCTGCGCTGATGCGGGCGACCATCAGTTCAGCCGGTATTTCGAACTCGCGGATAAGCCGAGGTGGGATCGCCCCCCCGCACGGCTTGATCCGACCGGCGCGATCGAGGAGGAGCACCGTCCTCCCCATTCTGGCCAGGTCACACGCTGCCGTCGCGCCAGCGGGCCCACCGCCGATTACGACGACGTCGAATGTTTCGTGCTTCGGCACGATGGTCACTCCTGAACCTAAGCGGCGATCTGAAACGTGGGACCCGGTCCGGTCTCGGTTGGTCGAGAGTCTGCCCTGTGGATGAGCGCTGCCATCACCGCAGAAACAATGAATAATATCGCTTCACCAACAAACACCGTCGCATAGGCAGTGCTGGGTTGGCGGAGGATGTAGCGCGCGATATCGCTGGCCAGCGTACCGGCAAATCCGCCAAGGCCGAATGCGATCGCCTGCGCAGCGCCCCACAGACCCATTCGCACCCCGTGTCGCGACTCTCTCCCGGCGCCGACCAGAGCCATCATGGATCCGATCGTGGCAACCGCGTAAATGCCGTTGGCAAAGCCAATCGCCAGAACAGTGACCCGCAGAGGCCATGACGGTGCCGCTATGGCGGCTGTTGCAAGACCCACCAGCGCCGCCGCGGATCCCACACAGCCACCGATCGTCCAGGCGTGCATCGAGCCAAGGCGCGCCCCTCCAAGCGCACCGGCTGTGAGCATCCCAATCAAGACACCGGCGTGCTGCGTGCCGGCCAGCTTTGTCGTTTCGCCCGGTGTGAAGCCGAAGACTGTGCCAGCAAAAGGTTCGACAATGAGATCCTGAGCGCTGTAGGCGAGCATCGAAACGAACACGAAGATCGCGAATCGCCGCGCCTTCGGTTCAGCCCATACCTCCGACAGTGCCGCGACGAACGATATGGCTGTGCTGCCGCGCGATAGCGATGACGGCGGGACGGTGCCTTCGAGGCCCCGCACAGCCAACAGCGTCAGCAGCAGCGCGGCGACCGAGTTTGCAGACGAGATTACGACGAGCCGCGTCGGCGAGAATGGATCAAGCAGATGGCCCGCGGTGGTGGCGGTGATAACGAACCCCCCGAGCATCATGACCCATACAACGGTGGCCGCAGCCGCTTGCCGGCTGGGATCGGCTCGCGCCGCCAGTAGAACCAGGAGTGTTGTGCCGGTGGCACCCACCCCGATACCAATCAGTATGAAGGCGACCACGGCGAGTGCCAGGCCGGGTATCAGATACGTGCCCATGAGCGCCGTCGCCACCGCCGCCAAGGAGCCGCCTATAGCCAACACCGCCATACCGCCGACGATCCATGGCGTCCGCCGACCCCCAAGGTCTGAACTGTGACCGAGACACGGGCGCAGCACCTGCATGGCGTAGTGCACCGCGATTAGCGTGCCAGGCAATATCGCAGGCAGCGCTAACTCGACGACCATCACCCGGTTGAGAGTCGACGTCGTCAGTACCACGATCGATCCCAGTGCGGTCTGTACCAAGCCAAGTCGCACGATTCCGAACCAGCCAAGCGGCGCTGTATTTGTGTTCATGGGTCTACCGGGAAGGTCGGAAATACGGCGAGTGCGCTGGCCAGCATACCGAGCACATAGAGGCTCACGCCGGTCGCGCTGTACCAGGGCGCGTAGTCACGCGGACTTTCCAGCAGCCGGCCCATCAGCAGCAGTTGGACGATCAACAGCGTGCACACCACGCCAGCATGAATTGGACGCTGCCAGTGGAGCAGCATGACAACAACCGCGACCTGGGATAGCGCCATCACGGCGCAGGCGAGGCGGGCTGCCGCCGAAGTACCAAGCCGGACCGGCAGCGAGCCGATGCCCATGCGGCGATCGCCGTCGACTGATTTGAAATCGTTCAGCGTCATGATTCCGTGCGCGCCGAGGCTGTAGGCCGCGGCCAGCAGCATAATGCGCAAGTGCGGCAGCGCCGCCGCCATCACGGCCGCGCCTGTAAACCACGGAAGACCTTCATAACATGCGGCGACTGTCGCGTTGCCCCACCAGCCGTTCTGCTTGAGTCGGAGCGGTGGGGCGCTATACGCCCAAGCCAGCGCCAAGCCGACCACGGCTGGCCCCAAACCCCAAAGGCCCAGTGGGGTTGCGACCACGAGCGAGAGCACCGTCCAGCCGATGGCTACGTAAAGCCCCCAACGGCCGGGCATGCGGCCGGAGGGTATCGGTCGCTCGGGCTGGTTGATGGCATCGACATGCCGATCGAACCAGTCGTTCACCGCTTGGCTGGTGCCGCATACCATGGGGCCGGCCAGCAGGACGCCGGCGGCCACTGCCGGCCACCGTTGCTGGGCCGGCAGGCCAGAAGAGATGACCCCACAGCCGAACGCCCACATGGGCGGAAACCAGGTGATGGGCTTGAGCAGCTCCACGACCGTCGTCAGTGCTGGGCGTGGCATTCCGGGCCCCTAACCATCTTCGGTTTCGCTGCCGGCCGGCAGGTCGGCGATGCCATACCGACGGAGTTTGACGTAAAGGCTCTGCCGGCTCAGCCCGAGCATCTCGGCGGCCAGCGCGCGATTGTCATTGGTCATGGTCAGAGCGGCCTCGACACACATTCGCTCAATCACGTCTGTGGTCTCGCGCACCAAGTCCTTCAGCGGGACGCGGCCGATCAATTCGGTGAGCTGCTCGAGCGAGCGGGGCAGTTCCGCCCGTTGCCGTCGATTGACCGCCAGCCGGCGGCTTGTATTCCGGATGGTGAAACCGAAGCTGGGCTGATCACCATCGTCGAGTGAGACTGCTGAGATCTCGATCTCAGTGGAGGTTCCGTATTCGGCACGCAAGGTTGTCGCAAACAGCGGTAGGGAGCCGTGCTGGCGCAGATTGCCCATCACCACGTTGAAATCGACGCCACCCCGTCCGAGCCATCGCTCGATCAACTCGCCGCGGACCTGGTCCTCCCGGGTCAATTGGGCCATGTCGAGGAAAGCAGCGTTTGCCGCCACGATTCGACCGTCACGGTCGGTGACCACGAACCCGTCGTGCGCCTTATCGATCAGCTGGAGCAGCTTCGACCGTGGCTTCGGCAGCGCGGCTGCGGCAAGATTGGGCTGAAGCGGCGTCAGCCTAACCAAGAACAGGGTGGAAGTTTCCTGTCGAAAGGTCGAGGCGGCAACCAAGAACTCACTGCCCCGGCCAGCAACAGCCACACGGACACTGTCGGGCTGTCGCGCCACGCGCGCGGCATCAAGCAGAGCGCGAACCGCCTGCGCGCTCCGCGCGTCAAAACCGGCGGCGTCGGGGAATGATCGCCCCACGATGGCGCCGGGGGCCTCGCCCAACAGTTCAGCCGCGGCCGGATTCGCCTCAACCACCTTGTGGCTCGACGCGTCGACCATCAGTACCGGCTCGGACGACATCTGGAACAGCACGCGATAGCGCGTCTCGACATGGCGAAGACGGGAATAATCCCGCTCCATCGACATTTGGGTTTCGACCAGACTTTGCTGCAGCGCCGCGATCGCCCGCTGGTCACGGCCAAGCACGACACAGCGACCACCTGGTCCGACCTGCACGGCGCAGTAAAGGATAGGCACTTCGATCCCGCTCGAACTCGGATGGTCGACTTGCCGCCAGCTCGAGGCAGTCTTGATGGCGGCTTCGCGCATCATGGCCTCGACCTTGGGCTGGCTCTCTACCGTAGCGGTCTCGACCCAAGTTCGGCCCAGCCACTTGCCATAACCCTCAAGTTCCAAAGACAAGTCGGCACGCTGGAAGGCTATGTCCTGGATCACGCCACCACCGCCAAGGATCAGTGCGACGTCGACCGCGTGGGCGATTAGCGTCGCGGCGACTTCGGCGTCGAGATCGCCCAGGGATTGCTTCGGGGCTCTGAATGCCTTCACGGGCGAAAGGATCCTCCACTACCAAAATCCCTCCACTGTTAATTTCCTCACGCGCTTCCAGCCCCGGCAGCGCCATGCCTCAGGTTCGATCAGATAACAGGCGGACGAGGTTCTGGGCTTGCAGCGTGCCCTGTCGGGCGTCGATCGCAGTCATGTCGGCGCCGACGAGCAAGACAAGCTCCGGATTTTCGACGAAGACGCGACCGGACACGATCACGCCGATCGCGCGATTCGGCGATTGGCGCCGCACCTCGCGAATGCTTGAGGCAAGCTTGTCGAGCCGCTTGTCGCCGCTGACCAGGAACTCGACTACATCAAACCACTGGCTGCGGACGACCGCGGCGAAATCCTGGCTCGATGGATCGGGCTCAATCCACGTGTCCCAGCCGCCACGACGGAAAAATTCGCCGATCATCACCAAGCCAAACATGACGTAGGGGAGTTCGTGCTTGGCATTCAGGCCAGGAAGGAGCAACGCGCGCTGACCGGTCTCGCAGCAGCCGCCCTCGCTGCGAAACGCGGCCCCGAAAGCGCGAACCACCTGCTGCAAGCGCCACAGCCCGAGGGTAACTTCTGCAAAATCGCAGACGTCGTCGTTCCACAGGCAGCGCAAGTAGCTGGCCGTCGGTATGATCAGGTCGAGATAGATTGCTTCCAGCCGTACCCCCCGGGCTCGCAATGCCTCGATGTGGGCGTACGCCGCGTCAGGGTCGGTGGTGAGAATCAAGTCTGCAAATCGAGCGATCCGCTCCGAACGGGCTGCTGCGGTGGTAGCGGCGGGAATCGAGGGGTCTCGTGTGGCCGCGGGGTGGGCCAACACCAAGCGCGGGATGATCTCGGCTTCAATCGTACGCTTAAGTCCAGTCGCCTGAGGCTTCTGGGCGAGTACCGGCAACTCGGACAGCCCGTCGGCTGTCCTGACGGTGGACGGCTCCCCTTCGGTTGGCTGACGCAACGCCCCCGCCCACATGCGCTCTCTCAAGCCCATTGCTGACCTCCCCTATTAAGCACCTGCGGCCTGGCTATCGTCAAGTTTCATTTACGTTAAGTATTATTGACAGCCCTCGACGACGGGTTTAGCCTCTTCTCCACGTGGAGCTTCGGTATGCAGGAGTCGACCTGATGCATCGATGTTGCATAGCAAATTCGGTTGTTGATGATGGTCGACAACGGCCGGCGATGCCTTGCTCCTCCCTCGCCACATCCGAGCATCGGCCTGAAGGTCTGTCAAATAATCTTTACAAAAATTGTCTCGTGAGCTTCACAAGTGCAATGGACCCGGGCGCATGGGCGGCGCTGGCCCTGCTGCGCGGCGGCGTCGGTCGCGACCTCGGTCGTCGCCCCGCGGTGCCGCTCTATACGCCGGAGCAGCGGCGGCGGCGCGACACTTCACCCTGGACGCTGCTACAGGGTGTGCTGGCGCCCATCCAGTTCGCTGTCTTTCTGGTCAGCCTTTGCCTGGTCATTCGCTACCTGACAACTGGGGAGGGCGCTGAGATTGCGACCGCGTCGATCGTGATCAAGACATCGACCCTTTACGCAATCATGATCACCGGTTCGATATGGGAGCGTAAGGTCTTCGGCTGCTATTTGTTTGCCGCCGCTTTTTTCTGGGAAGACGTGTTTAGTATCCTCGTGTTGGCGCTCCACACCGCTTACCTTGCCGCACTAACGACCGGCGCCATGAGCGTCCGCGACCAGATGTTGCTCGCACTCGCGGCTTACGCGGCCTACGCGATCAATGCGACCCAGTTTCTTCTCAAGCTGCGGGCCGCCCGGCGCGATCAAAGCGACACCGCCGAAAAGACCGCCGCGATCTGCGGGCGCGTCCCATGACTGCGCCCCTCGGCTTTCCGTCGATCGCGGCCGCAGGAAGCTGCGACCTTCCGGTACTGTACCAACGCGGGCAACGTGAGGTGTTTTGCGGACTGACCGGCATCGTGTGGCTGCACCGCAAGATCCAGGATGCGTTCTTTCTCGTCGTCGGTTCGCGCACCTGCGCGCACCTACTCCAGTCCGCCGCCGGCGTGATGATCTTCGCCGAGCCCCGCTTTGCGACAGCAATCATCGACGAGCGCGACCTCGCCGGGCTCGCCGACGCCAACGCCGAGCTCGACCGCGTGGTGACCTCGCTGCTTGAACGCCGGCCCGACATCAAGCTGCTGTTTCTGGTCGGCTCGTGCCCATCTGAGGTCATCAAACTCGATCTGTCCCGCGCCGCCATGCGCCTGTCGCAAGCTTTTTCGCCCCGCGTCCGCGTGCTCAGCTACTCCGGTAGCGGGATCGAGACGACGTTCACCCAAGGCGAAGACGCGTGTCTCGCCTCGTTGGTGCCACTCATGCCCAGCGAGAAGTCAGAATCTGGACGTTCGCTGCTGGTCGTTGGTGCGCTCGCCGACCTGGTGGAAGATCAGCTGCTTCGATTGCTGAACCAGATTGGTGTCGGGCCGGTGCACTTCCTGCCGGCGCGGCGCTCCGCCGAATTGCCGGCAGTCGGTCCAAACACTTTGATTGCACTGGCGCAACCCTTCCTCGGCGAAACCGCCCGTGTACTCGAGGATCGTGGTGCATCCCGCATCGACGCGGTCTTCCCCCTTGGCGTCGAAGGGACCACGCTCTGGCTCCAGGCGGTCGCGGCCGCCTGGGGTACAGATCAGGCGCGCAGCCATGCTGCCATGAAGCCGCGACGCGACCGCGCGCGCGGTGCACTGACCCGCTGGCGCGATCAGCTTGCCACCAAGCGAGTGTTCTTCTTTCCCGACTCGCAACTTGAAATTCCGCTGGCGCGATTTCTCTCCCGCGAACTCGGCATGGAGCTCGTCGAGGTCGGAACACCCTATCTAAATCGACGGCACCTCGCCGCTGATCTCGCGCTGCTGCCGCGCGGCACCGTGCTCAGCGAGGGCCAGGACGTTGAACGCCAACTCGACCGCTGCCGCGCTGCGCGACCAGACCTCGTCGTGTGCGGGCTCGGCCTCGCGAACCCGCTTGAGGCCGAAGGATTCACCACGAAATGGTCGATCGAGCTGATCTTCACGCCGATTCACGGCTACGAGCAGGCCGCCGACCTGGCGGAGTTGTTTGCCCGTCCGCTCGTCCGACGCACGCGGCTGGTGGCTTGATCGCATGCAGCTGACAGTTTGGACATATGAAGGACCTCCCCACGTCGGTGCCATGCGCGTCGTCACGGCGATGGAGGGCGTGCACTACGTCCTGCACGCCCCGCAGGGCGACACCTATGCGGATCTACTGTTCACTATGATCGAGCGTAGCAGCAAGCGGCCGCCGGTTACTTACACGACGTTCCAGGCGCGCGACCTCGGGAGCGACACTGCAGAGCTGTTCAAGTCAGCGGTGCGCGACGCCTACGAGCGGTTCCGTCCACAGGCAATGGTGGTCGGCGCTTCGTGCACCGCCGAACTCATCCAGGATGATCCCGGTGGGCTCGCGCGCGCGCTCGCGTTGCCGATTCCGGTGATCCCGCTCGAACTGCCGGCTTATCAGAAGAAGGAGAATTGGGGTGCCGCGGAAACCTTCTATCAATTGATCCGCACCCTCGCCGGTCCGGCAGCACCGGCGCCCGGCACACCGCGGTCGGGACTTGCAGCAGGCCGGCGGCCACGCTGCAATCTGCTCGGACCAACCGCACTCGGCTTTCGGCACCGCGATGACATAAAAGAAATAGCGATCCTGCTCGATCATCTTGGCGTCGACATCGCTGTCACGGCGCCTCTCGGCGCGACAGCCGTCGACCTCGCGCGCCTGGGCGAGGCGGATTTCAACGTGGTCCTGTATCCCGAAATCGCCGCAACCGCCGCCCGATGGCTGCAGCGGACCTTTGGCCAGCCTGTGGTGACAACCGTTCCGCTGGGGGTCGGCGCGACGCGCCGATTCATCGCTGAGGTCGCTGCGCTGGCTGGAGTGAGTCAAGTGCCGGAGTCAATCAAGGACGCAGCGCGGTCGCCATGGTACGCGCGTTCGGTTGATTCCGGCTACTTGACTGGCAAGCGAGTGTTTATCTTCGGGGATGGCACCCACGCAATGTCGGCGGCACGCATCGCGTCGGAGGAATTTGGCTTCACCGTCGTCGGCCTCGGCACCTACTCCCGCGAATGCGCCCGCGAAATGCGCGAAGCCGCCAGGAGCTACCAAGTAGAGCCATTGATAACTGACGACTACCTCGAGGTCGAAGCTAAGGTCGCGGAGCTACAGCCCGAGCTCGTGCTCGGCACCCAGATGGAACGCCATATCGCCAAGCGGCTGGGGATCCCCTGTGCGGTTATCTCGGCGCCTGTGCACGTCCAGGACTTTCCAGCGCGCTACTCCCCCCAGATGGGCTTCGAAGGTGCGAACGTCATGTTCGACACATGGGTGCACCCTCTGATGATGGGGCTCGAGGAACATCTGCTGGCAATGTTCCGCAATGACGTCGAATTCAACG
>Ga0187783_10000265_pt1 | contig 39609 bp, 33 predicted proteins | sample 1015_SJ02_MP02_2_FD_132471 | JGI IMG/M metagenome (GOLD analysis project Ga0187783, IMG submission 132471) | Tropical peat soil microbial communities from peatlands in Department of Meta, Colombia - 1015_SJ02_MP02_20_MG | ecosystem: Environmental > Terrestrial > Soil > Wetlands > Peat | place... | reverse complement strand
GAAATTACGATCCCGCTCTTCGCGGCCAAGACGGCCGCGAACGTCGCCTTCGCGAAAAGCGAACTGAACGAAGCCGAAGTGGAACTGAGCAATCGCCGACAAGAGGTCCGCATCGAGTCGCAGCAGTCCTCGCGAGAGTCGCGCGAGCTGGAGGCCAGCAGGGACGTGGCGCGCCTCGACCTCAAGCTTGCCCAGCAGGATGTGGAACTCACACAGGCCAAGCTGGAAGACGGCAAGGCTACACTGCGCGATCTCGAGCAGGCCCGCTTGGTTGAAAGCGACAAATGGATGGCCTTCCTCGACGCCGACCTGGCCTGGCAAAGGAGTCAGCTTAAGATACTCGAGGCGACGGGACAGTTGGCTAAGGTGTTGCAGCAGTGATACTTCGCGCAAAACGGCCGCTTTAGCACTCGGCCGATATCAAGTAAGATAAGCTTTTGAATACTGGTAAAGGTTCGAGGTGAGTTCCTGAGGGGGAACATATATGCTTTCTGCCATGAAGACGCTCTTCCTAAACCCGCCGAGCTTTGAGAAATTCGACGGGGGCGCAGGTTCTCGCTGGCCGGCCACGCGCGAAATCGAATCCTATTGGTATCCAGTTTGGCTTGCCTACCCCGCCGGCATGCTGCCCGGTAGCCGCTTGCTGGACGGCCCTCCGCACCACATCTCGCCCGAGGAAGTAATTGACATCTCGCGGCAATACGAGTTTGTCGTCCTGTTTACGTCCACCGTCGGTTTTCAGAGTGATCTCCGCATGGCCCAGGCCATGAAGGAAAAATCTCCGGATCTGAAGATTGCATTCGTCGGACCACAGGTGCAGATCAAGCCGGCCGAAAGCCTGCTGGCCGGCCCGGACATCGATTTCGTCGTCCGGGGAGAATTCGAGCATGCGGTGGTCGACTACGCACAGGGAAAGCCGATTTCCGAGATTGCCAACGTCAGCTACCGGAAGGACGGCAAGGTAGTCCACAACCCGTCTCGTCCGCCGCTGCAAACTGCCGAGCTCGACGCTCTGCCGTTCGCCACAGAGGTCTACGCCCGCGACCTGACCATCGAAAAATACAACGTGCCGTTCCTGCTCCACCCTTTTGTTTCCTTCTATACCACGCGCGGATGTCCGGCGCTGTGCACGTTCTGCCTCTGGCCTCAGACGCTCTCCGGACACTCTTGGCGCGTGCGCTCGGTCGAAAGCGTTGCGCAGGAGTTCCGCCAGGCGCACAAGATGTTCCCGCAAGCGAAGGAATTCTTCTTTGACGACGATACCTTCAATATCCGCAAGGACCGCGTCCTCGCCCTCTGCAAGGAATTTAGGCCCGTGGGCTTCCGCTGGTCCTGCACCGCGCGCGTCCACAGCGACTACGAAACGCTGAAGGCCATGGCCGATTCGGGTTGCCGGCTCCTGATCGTCGGATTCGAATCCGGAGATCCACAGATCCTGAAGAACATCAAGAAGGGCGCCACGGTCGAGATGGGGCAGACCTTCGTCAAGAATTGCAAGAAGGTGGGCATTCACGTTCATGGCGACTTCATCATCGGATTGCCGGGCGAGACCAGGGAGACCATCGAGAGGACCATCGAATACGCGAAGGCCCTCGATTGCGAAACCATTCAGGTCTCCATGGCGCACGCCTATCCGGGAACAGAACTGCACGAGCAGGGCGTGCGCGAAGGGTTCTTGGCGACCGAAGCCCTCACCGACTCCCTGGGCCACCAGCTTCCGCACCTGCAGTATCCCGGTCTCACCCGCGAATACATGGTTGACGCGGTCAATCGCTTTTACGACAGCTATTATTTCCGTCCGCGAGTCGCTTGGCGCATCGTCCGTGACGCGCTGTGGGATGGGCACGAGCGCAAGCGGCTGTTCCACGAGGCGGTGGATTTCCTGAAGCTGCGTGCGGACCGTGGGAAGGTCGCGCGCAAGGGCGTCGAAGGGAAGGCACTCGGTCAAGTGCCGTCAATCGGAACGCGCCGGGCCGAAATATCCAGCGATTAGTCCGAGGGGGCAGGCCCCCTGGCTGCTGACCCGCGGTCGAAGACTTTTCCGCAGCTTGCGCCGCACGTTTGCTCGACTCTGGTCAGCGACCGTGCGAGGAGCCACGGAATCGGCGACTTCGGAGGTGCGCCCGGGGTTGGGCGGCCCGCGCCGCTTTCGACTTTGCCCTCCGCGTTCTCTTTTCGCCTCTGGTTTTGCTCGGAGCGCTCTCCTTGACGTACCTGGGCAGCGGATCCTCACGATGGCATGGACGGTAACCCGCGATCTTCTTCTGCTGCTGGCTCTCGGGCCGCTTGTCTACTTTGTGTTTGCGATGATCATCGGTCGTAGCTTTTTCGCTGCTGCCGAAAGGCCCGCCGCCGACTGCTTGCCGTCCTTGAGCATCCTGCGCCCGATTCATGGACTCGACCGCGAAATGTATCAAAACTACGCGAGCTTTTGCAGTCAGGAGTATCCGGACTTCGAAATGTTGTTCTGCGTTTCGGATGAAACCGATCCGGCCATCCCGGCGATCCGCAAGGTGATCGAGGATTTCCCTGAGCGCTCGATTCGCCTGCTGATTGGTTCCGAGCCGCTCGGCGTGAGCGACAAAGTCAACAAGCTCTGCCGAATGGCCAAGGAAGCGCGTCACGAATTGCTGATCGTCGCCGACAGCGATGTTCGCCTCGAACCAGGATTTTTGCGGTCGATTGCGGCGCCATTCGCGGATCCCACACTTGGCGGCACAACCTGTCTCTACCGGGGAATCACCGACGGCTCGCTCGCCGCCGATCTCGAGGCGCTCGGAAACAGCACGGATTTCGCGCCGGGCGTCCTTGCCGCCCGTAGGCTCGCCGGCATCGATTTCATGCTCGGCGCCCTGATGGCCACCACGAAAACGCGCCTCGCGGAGATTGGCGGTTTTGAATCCCTTGTCGAGTTTTTCTCAGACGACTACGAACTCGGCAATCGCATCGCAAAGCACGGCCATCGCATCGAACTGAGCCGCTCGGCGGTTTCGATCGTGTATCCGCGCGAAACGGTTGGGCAGGCGTTCCGCCATCAAACGCGCTGGCATCTGAGCATCAGGCACTCCCGGCCCGGGGCCCATTTTGGACTGATTTTCACGCAAGGACTGGCCTGGACCATTCTAGCCGCGGCCATCTCGCCCTTTCTGTGGATGAAATTGGCCTACGTCGCCGCTTACCTTGTGCTGCGCACGGCGCTCGCGTGGACGGTCGGGGTTTCGGGCATGCACGATGAACTGGTGCGGCGGAAAATCTGGATGCTGCCGCTGCGCGACCTGCTTGCATTCTCTGCCTGGATGACCAGCTTCTTTGGGCAACGCATCGATTGGCGCGGCGAGCAGTTCTACGTCCGCGATCGCCGGCTTGTACGCGCTTCACCGCGACAGTGTTAATCCGCCCAGCGATACATCCACCCTTTTTAGTGAGCCGCGAATGGGGATGACCCCAGGTGACCGGGCCGCTGATAGCGGCACTGCGGTTGCCGCTTCAGCCCAAGGTGCTGGCTATGGCCGGGGCGAAGATCGCCGAGCTCGGTAATGCGCTGAGCGATCACTGTAGGCAGCTGCTCTAAATCGGAAGGGATGGGGGATAGGGTGCGCCCTAACCCTTGGTCCTTTTAGAGTCGTGCACCCACATTTTAATCGAGCTTTGACACAGTCGACATTCGCCGGTAAAGTATCTGAGTTGGACTTCAGCTTCCTCCGCTTTCCCACCGGTTGGGAGGTCGTACAATTGGTAGTACATCAGACTCTGGATCTGATTATCCTGGTTCGAGTCCAGGCCTCCCAGCCAACCCTTTAAGATCTTTGACCCTAGAGGGGATTGAACTACTTCCGCTGGAATCATTGGCGCTGCGCGGCGGCTTTCGCTTTGCCATGGTCCGATACTCAATTCAAAGTGAATGTGAATGTCAGCCCCGACCCCGTCCAGGTGAATGTCGAAGCCGGCGGCGTCGAGGTCGTAAATGGGCTTGGGATCGGGCTGACCTCGATTGCGTAGCTTGTGTTCGTACTTAAGACGCTTGTGGTCGGAAAGTAATAGAAGCCGGTCACATCGGTCGTGGCCGTCGCGACCGTCGTTGTGCCATCCAGGATGCGCACGGTGGCTCCTGAAATCCCGAGGTTGCTCGAGTTCACAACGTAACCTGTGATGGGGTTCGGGACGGTGCCCACGCGCAGGCTGTCGATCAGGCTTTGCACGTCCACGGCCAGCACGGTTGCGGGATTGAACGTCTGGCCCCCGATAGTGCAGGACGCCAGAATGTGCTTGCCAGCCTGCGCGTCGATTTGATACAGGAGCGCACCCAAGACGTTGATGGCGATCCTCGGATCGCCCGCCGCGATGAAGACCTGGGCTACCCAAAGCTTGATGGTCAGCACGTCGGCGAGGCCCGCGCTATCGATGCAACCCGCGGCCGCGAGACTGGCGATTACGTTTGCGATGCTCGAGCTTGTGACCGACACGTTTACGTCTACGGGGACGGAATGGGTCAATGCGCTCGAGGTGCCGGTGATGTTCAGCGTGAACGCAGTCGGTGTGACCGAGGGCTCCAAACTCACGGTCAACGTTGAAGATGCCTTGCCTCCGCTCGGCGTGACCGAAGTCGGACTGAGGGAGGCGGAAACACCGCTGGGCGCAGCCGAGACACTCAGGCCCACCGCCGAGCTAAACCCGTTGAGCGCGCCAGCGGTAACCGTAGAAATCCCCGAGCCGTCCACGTTGACGCTGATTGGAGAGGTGGCGGTCAGCGAGAAGTCCGGTGTGACCACCGTTATCGTCCCTGAGGCGCCGGACAAGGAAGCGTTCGAAGCGTCTGTAACGGTGATGGTTTGATTGCCCGGCGTCTTCAATGTGGCAGAAAACGTCTGTGTAACCGTGCCGGCAGTGAATGTGTAGCTGGCGGGGAGCAAAGCCTGCGGATCCGTTGAGGTGAAATTCACCGTACCAGTGTAGTTCGTCACAACGTTGTTAGAGCTGTCGAGCGGGGTAACGGTGAAGCTGAACGCCGTGCCGGCGTTCACCGATGCGGGCGCGCTTACGGCAAAGTGAGTGGCTGGACTGGTTACGGTTATCGCATTCGATGTTCCCTGAAACCCGTTGACGGTGTCCGTGGCAGTGATCGTCTGGCTGCCTGGCGTCATGAGCGTGGCGCTAAAGACGTGTACGCCGCTATCGGCCGCCGTGAACGTGTAAGTCGACGAGAGGACCGCTGCGGCGTCCGAGCTTGTAAACTGCACGGTCCCCGTATAACTCACCACCGTGTTGTTCGAGCTATCGAGCGCCGTCACCGTGAAACTGAACGGCGTCCCTGCCGTCGCGGACGCCGGGGCGGATACCTCAAAGTGCGTCGCTGGGGACGGGATCCCCACTTTGGCCACGAAGGGGCCGGAAGTTCCGGACGCCTGGACAGCGCCGGGGGTTGTGGGGAATCCCGCAGAGGCAAAACCCGTTAAATAGGCCGAGCCCACCGAATCAACCGCGATGGCCAAACCTATGTCATAGCCGCCGCCCCCCAGGTAGGTCGAATAAAGAAGAGTAGAACCGTCAGCGCTTAACTGCGCCTCGAAGGCGTCCGGAGCGCCGCCAATCGTGGTCTGGAAGGCGCCGGAAGTTGTGGGGAAGTTCGACGACGAGGCCTGCCCGGTAACGTGCGCCGACCCGGTTGAATCCACCGCTAGAGCAAAGGCTTGGTCGACACCGTTGCCGCCCAGGTAGGTCGAATAGATCAGACCCGACCCGTTGGGATTGAGTTTGGTCACAAAGCCGTTGTCTGTTCCAGCCAACGTTGTTTGAAAAGCACCTGGCGTCGTCGGGAAGTTGGCTGACTCAGTAAACCCTGCCACATAGGCCGATCCCGCTGAATCCACAGCGATGCCGAGGGCCTGCTCGCTGTAATCGCCGCCCAGGTAAGTCGAATAGACTAAGGCCGTGCCTGTGCCGTTTACCTTCGTGACGAAACCATTCTCATTCGGCGCGGTAGTTTGAAAGGTGGTCTGGAAGGCGCCGGAAGTTGTGGGAAAATCATCTGAAAACGTAAACCCGGTCACGTAGGCCGAACCGGAGGAATCGACGGCAATGGCCCCCGCCGTGTCCTGGGCTGTGCCCCCCAAGAAGCTCGAATAAACCAGAGCGGAGCCGGCTGGATTCAGTTTCGACACGAACACATCTTCACCGCCGCTCAAGCTCGGCTGGAAAGCGCCCGAGGTCGTTGGGAAGTTCGTTGATGTTGTACTCCCGGCGATATAGGCCGACCCCGCGGAATCGACCGCCACGCCCGTGCCACCGTCAGAGCTACTGCCACCGATATAGGTCGAGTAGACCAGGGCCGAGCCGGTCGCGTTGAGCTTCGTCACAAAGGCGTTTCCCGACCCATTAAGGCTTGTTTGGAACGCGCCCGACGTGGTTGGGAAGTTGGTTGACGTTGTAGTCCCCACGACGTACGCCGATCCTGCGGAATCGACCGCTATGCCCGTGCCGCCATCAGAGGCACCGCCGCCGATGTAGGTGGAATAAATGACAGCTGAGCCATCGGCGTTCAGCTTCGTCACCAGGGCGTTTGATTGGCCATTAAGACTCGTTTGGAACGCGCCGGTCGTTGTGAAGCTGCCGAACGAAACACTTCCGGTGACGTACGCGTTCCCGCCGGAATCGACAGCTATGCCGTTCGCGTTAATCAGCGCTGTGCCGCCGAGGTAGGTCGAGTAAACCAGTACGGGATCAATCACCAAGGGCTTGGTTTGATCGTATTCCCCAAGTGTGAACCCTACGCGCCTGCCATCCAGCCGATATCTCGCCGCCACCCCGCTCCGCACCCCGTTTGATTCTTGGTAGGCTACGGGCTTTTCTAGACACACCTCACCGTCTGTGGTTTGCATCACGAGATTGCCGCGCGTGTCGAGGGATACCGCTTTGGCTCCCTCTACACCTAGAGCAATGACACCGGGCTTTCCGCCCGCGGCGACAATGAAATCCGACTCGAGTTCCCGTTGGTTGCCGTAGTAGAGAAGGTCCACGCCAGGATAGATCTGACTGTACTTCACGCGAGCATACGTCGGTAGATCGGTACGCCACTTTTGCGGATCGCTGCCGATGAAGTAGTTGCTCTTGCCCAGCAGTTCTTCTACGCCCGAGACCTGCGCCTCCGGGCTAGCGCCCAGAAGTTTCATGCGCAGCACGGCGCCTTTGGTCGGGCGATCTGTGGCCATCGACAATTCGGCAGCTTTTCGCGGTTTCACCCGCGGGCTGGTTAGCGCTAAGACTGTCTCGTTCTGCGTGAGGAACAGGCCGTAGCCGCTACCCCGCGAAATGAATTTCACGCGCGAGTCAGCCTGCCCTTGATTGGCCTCGAAGCTGAGCGCCAACCTGCCGTAAGAGTGCAGAACCGACTGCGGGCCCCCTGGCTGACGGCCCCCGATCGCTGAACGAGCAGGAGAGGATGCGTTGTCATCCCTCCCAGCGGATTGCCAATCCGCTCGCGCCAGGATCCCGCATGCTGCAACGATCGCTATCGCTGCAAGCCAAAGCGTCCGTCCCGGCCGGGTCATAGGTTCCTCCTCGGTTTCCTTCACTATTCAAATAATTCGGAAAAACAAAGCGAAGCGGCTCACAAGGAGCCGGGTGGCTCGCGAAATAGAGAAGAAACTTCGGACCTGCTGAGGACCGGACAGTTGAACAACTGGGCGACCAACCCGCCGACGAAGAGAATAAGTTGAACTTTGCCAGAGACTTAGTTATTCTCCCGGACCAAATCGCGCAGAGCCAGAGGCTAAACCGTGGGCCCAGCTCTCTCGAAGCAGCTCAGCGAGTTTCTCTTCGACTGGAAGGGCGGAGATCGGGAGGCGCTTCAGGCTGTTTTCCCCCTTGTTTACAGCGAATTACAGCGTCGACCGACCGGCTCGCCAAACTCAACGCGCGGCAAAACCAGATCGTCGAACTGGGCCACCTCACGGGCCTGTCGATCGAAGACACGACGGAATTCCTCGGAGTTTCATCGGCCACCGTGAAGCGCTGCCGGGCCTCGGCCAGCGCTTGGTAGCTGCGCGAGATCAGTTGCGGAGGGAGTCGGCGTGAATCCCGATCAGTGGCGGCAGATCAGGCCCATTCTTGAGTCGGCTCTCGAGCTGCCTCCTGCCAGCCGAAAGACCTTTCTCGACGGCGTGTGCGCGGATCCCTCCCTGCGCCGCGAAATCGATTCGCTGCTGCTCTCCCACGATCAAGCCGACGCAAGTCTGCTGAGTCCCGGCTCCCTCAGCTTGCATTTGGAGCCGGAGGCTTGCTTCCGCCTCTTGCGCGGCAAGCGCATTGGCCACTACGAGATTGTCGAAGAGATCGCCGAGGGGGGAATGGGCGCCGTCTATCGCGCCCTCCGGGCGGACGGACAATACAGGCAGGAGGTCGCGCTGAAGATTGTCCGCGCCGAGCTCGGTGCAGATCTAACCGCCGGCCGTTTCCGCAACGAGCGTCAGATTCTCGCCAGCCTTGACCATCCGAACATCGCGAAGATCCTGGACGGCGGCAGCACACCGGACGGTCTTCCTTACTTTGTTATGGAATTGATCGACGGCTTGCCAATCACCGAGTACTGCGATCAACACAAGCTCGCCATTGACGAGCGCGTGGATATTTTTCGGACGGTTTGCTCGGCCGTACATTACGCCCATCAACATCTAGTCATTCACCGAGACATAAAACCGACCAACATTCTGGTCACCGCGGAAGGCGTGCCCAAGCTCCTGGACTTCGGCATCGCGAAGCTCCTTGACCCCAGTCTGCTTCCCGAAAACGCGACCCTTACTGGCGGTGGGCTTTGGCTGATGACTCCCGAGTATGCCAGCCCGGAACAGCTTCGGGGGAGCGCGATTACCACGGCGACCGATGTCTATTCACTTGGGCTTGTACTTTACGAGATTCTCGCCGGTCATCGGCCCTTCTGTTTCCCGAGCCGCCTGCCCCACGAGGTTGCCCGCACGATCCTGGAATCCGAGCCGGAAAAGCCCAGCTCGGCTGTTCGACGGGCGGAAAAAATCGGGTGTGGCGGCCGGGACACCACCCCGCCCACACCCGAGCTGATCGCTCGCTTACGCGCCACTTCACCCGACAAGCTCGAGCGGCGCCTGGCCGGCGACCTCGACAACGTCGTGATCAAGTCCATTCGTAAGGAGCCGGGGGAGCGCTACAACTCGGTTGAGCAATTCTCGGAAGACATCCGGCGGCATCGGGAAAACCTTCCGGTCATCGCGAGAAGAGACACGGCCGGATACCGGGCCTCACAGTTCGTTAGGCGGCACAAAGCGGGAGTTGCCGCGGCGATCATCGTTTTCGTGGCCGTGATCGGCGGGCTGGGCGCGACCTTGCACGAGGCCCACATTGCACGAGAAGAACGATCCCGCGCGGACGCTCGCTTTGGCGATGTGCGCGCTTTGGCGAATTCGTTGATGTTCGATGTTCACGATTCGATTGAGAACCTGCCGGGTTCAACCCCCGCGCGAAAACTGCTTGTCGAAAGAGCTCTCCGCTACCTCGACAGCCTCTCGCGCGACGCTGCGTCGGACGCGTCGCTACAGCGTGAACTCGCCAGCGCGTACGAGAAGGTTGGCACGGTTCAGGGGAATCCGTTCGGCGCTAACCTGGGCAACACGCTGGGGGCCTTAGAGAGTTATCAGAAAGCTCTGGCGATTCGAGAGTCTTTGGCGAAGCCGAACCCCAGGGACATCGACGCCCAACTGGCGGTGGCACGCAGCCAGCGCTTGATCGGTGCGGTGATGGCCAATCGCGGCGAGCGGGATTGTGTGCACACCCTGCAAGAGTCGCTGGCCATCTCCGAGCGGCTGTCGTCGGTCGCCCCGTCGAACCGAGCGGTGCTCGAAGAGCTAGAGGCCGCTTACTATCTGCTTGCGATCATCGTCGATGGATATGGAGACTATGAGGCTGCGTCGGCGTATTTTGAGAAGCTGTTGCCGATCGCGCAAGAACGCGTGCGTCTGGCTCCTGAAGATCGGACCCTGCGACGCGAGCAGGCACGAGCGGAGGTCAGGCTGGGGGACATCCTCGCCAAGACAGGCTCGCGAAAAGATGGCGCGCTTCATGGTCAACGTGGAATCGAGATTCTGGAATCGTTAGCCACCGATCAAGCGGATGCCGAATCGAGTCGCTGGTTGGGGATGGCGCATTGGATGCTGGGCGACATTCTGCTGCTGGATGGCGACAACACCGGAGCGCTTCGAAGCTATCGGGAAGAGCGTCGGATCGTACAAGGCCTGGCGGCGGCCGACCCTACGAACGCCGTGCTGCAGTACGACGTTGCGTGCGCTTCCGCCCGGGTAGGTAATGCCTGGTCACTGGCCGGCCACGAAACCGCGGGCTTGGATATCGAGAACCAGGCGGCCAGGATGTTTCGACTGCAACTTGCCCGCGATCCAGCCTATATCGAGCCTCGGCTTTGCCTTGCCTACGCGCTTGTCTGGGCCGGCGAAGCACTGGTCAGACTCGGCAGGAACACAGAAGCACTCCAGAGCTTCCAGAACGCCCTCACCATCTGGATTCCCCTCGCACTTCAGGGAAAGGGAAGCGGCGTCGAAGCTGACCTCGCACTCGTTCACGCAAATATCGGCCGGGTTTTGGTCAAGCTGGACAGGCTGGAGCAAGCCTCCAAGGAGTACCATGCGGCACTCGGGCTCGCCGAACCAATCGCCCTGGCCGACCCTGAAACGCTCGACGCGCAATACGCCCTCGCAGAGACCTACGCGGGTCTTGGCCAACTCGCTGAGATTCGTGCTTCCAATGCTCACTCCGCACTGCAACACCGAATTGCCTGTTGGAGCGATGCGCGAGACTCCTACGAGCGCAGCCTGAACACCTGGCAAAGGATTCCCAATCCAGCTACCAGGACACCGGCTGGTTTTGCATGCGGTAGCAGGAAGGCGGTGGCACGCCAACTCGCCAGGTGCCAGGCGGCACTCGGCCGGTTTGGGCGGCAGCCCGCCGGCGCCGGGCGATGAAGACTCGGTCCGAGAATTGGGCGCAACGTGCTCTGAGTCCCCGACGCACGGATCGCTAAGCGCTCGGCCGGACAAGCGATCGCTGCGCATTCCCGCGACGGGCTCCGCCCGCGCAGCCTTCCCCCTTGCCTTTGCTCCGGCGATGAGCGAGGATCTCGGGCGGACACCGGGATGAAAACGGCGATTACCGTGGTGGCGATGGCGGCCGCCCTGGCGGGCCTCTTTTGGTATCAGTCCAAGGCGCTCGGACCGCTCACCCCCTCGCGCGAGATCGGTATCGTTCTTGCAATCATCGGCTTCCTGCTGTGGGCCGTTGCGCGGATCGAGCTCGGCCGCTCCTTCTCCGTTCGCGCAAAGGCGACCCAGCTGGTCACACGCGGGATCTATTCGAAGATTCGAAATCCCGTTTACGTCTTCGGAACGGTTTTTATAGTGGGGATGATCCTCTGGGCCGCTCGGCCAAAGTGGCTTTTGGCCCTCGTGATCATCGTACCGATGCAAGTCCTTCGAGCGCGGAAGGAGGCGCAGGTTCTCGAAGCGAAGTTCGGCGACGCTTATCGTGCCTACCGCGCGCACACCTGGCTCTAGCGCTTCCCGCGAGGATACCGCGGGGTCACCGGCCGTGCGCGAGGCGTATTTCGTGTGCGATCATTTTTTTGCTTGCGGTTTCAGCGTAAACGTGAGTAGAGTGTGCCTACCAATAGTGTAGCTGTGAGCGGGGCTGTACCACATATAGGCCTCGCGTTGCGCACGAGGGGAGCGAGGCTCGATTGACCTGCATCCTGTCGATTGCCAATCAAAAGGGCGGAGTCGGGAAAACCACCACTTCCATCAACCTCGCTGCCGCAATTGCTCTGAAAAAAAGAAGAACCCTTCTCATCGACCTCGATCCGCAGGCTAACGCGACCATCGCCTTCTTTGAACACGGCGAAAACCTGCCCACCATGTTCGATATTTTCGCCGACCACCCCGTCGAGATGGCCCGGATCATTCGTCCCGCAAAGGACGAGAACCTTTCCGTGGCCCCTTCGCGTTTGGCGCTTGCGCGCCTCGAGCAGCAGCTGGCGGGGCAATTTGACGCGCCCTTTAAATTGAAGGACGCGCTGGCCCCGGTGCTGAAGGATTTCGAGTTCGTCATCATCGACACGCCCCCGGCGCTGGGCATTCTCACCGTCAACGCCCTGGTTGCTTCGACCCACTTGCTTGTGCCGATTCAGGCCGCTTACTTCGCGATCGAGGGCACGGACGATTTGCTCGAGACCTATGCGCGCATTCGCTCGCGTCCGAATCCCGACTTGAAGGTTTTGGGAGTCGTGATCACGCTCTACGACAAGCGCACAAACATCTCGCGCGACACTCATGAACAGATTCGCGCCACTTTTGGGGATGCCCTGTTTAAGACGCGCATCAGCAAGAACGTCCGGCTCGAAGAGAGCCCGGCCTACAAAGAGACGATCTTTGACTACGCGCCGAAATCTTCCGGCGCCGAAGAATACAAGAAACTGGCTCAGGAGGTATTACAACGTGTCCAAGAGGATCGGGTTGCCCGTCACTCTCAAGATGCGGCATGACGCGCACTATGTCGAGACCTTAACGAGTTTCAGCGGCGCGTCCGTCGGGCGAATGATCCCGATCGATAAGATTCGGCCCAATCCGGATCAGCCGCGCAAGAATATCGGCGATGTGCGGGAACTCGCCGAATCGATTCGCCAGAAGGGCGTCCTCGAACCCCTGCTCGTACGCTACATTCCTCGGGAAGATACCTATTACATCATCTCCGGCGAGCGCCGCTATCACGCGTCGAAACTCTCCGGCCTTCAGGAACTCCCCTGCATCGAAAAAATCGCAGATGACGCCGAAACTCTCGAGCTGGCCCTGATCGAAAACTTGCAGCGCAAGGACCTCACCGCTTTCGAAGAGGCGGATGGCTTGCAACGCTTGGCCGACCAGTTCGATTACACTCACGACGACATCGCCAAGAAAATCGGCCGCGCCCGATCTTCGGTGACGGAAACGATGTCGCTGCGCCTGATTCCCGACGATGTGCGCAAGGCCTGCATTGAAAAAGGCATTGTGACGAAATCGCTTTTGCTGCAGGTGGCACGTCAGCCCAGCGAACGGAAGATGCACGAAATGGTGCAGCGCATCGCGCAGGGGGCACTGACGCGCGACCAAGCGCGCCGCGCTCGGCAAGAGGAAACCGCCATCGCGCCGCGCCCGCAGCCTTACCTGTTTACCTACAAGGCCGGCGATGAGTCGTTTACGGCGCGGATCCAGTTCCGCAAGAGCCACGTCAGCCGCGAAGAGCTGGCCTCGACGCTACGCGCCATCCTTCGCGAAATCGAGTCCGGCGCATTTTCGGCCACCTCCGCCGCCTAGCTCAGCTAACGTCCCGAAACTTGGCAGCCTTGCTCTCAGGGCCGGGCAAGGTGTGGCGCTCGCCGATCGGAAACCTTACCTATCTGTTCGGCTCGGCGAACCACGGCTTTGCCAGAAGCGAAGTCAGGCGCGCGCGCTCGTCCGCGCAACCGCATTCCCTTTCCCTTGGCGCGGGACGAGAGGGCTTGCCTGGAAAAGTCGCGCTGGTACTCTACGCACATGGATCTTTCACATCGACAAGCCCAGATTCTCGAAAGGCTCAACCGACAGGGATTCCGGATCGTCGCCTTCCCCATGTATGCGCAATACGTCGGCGTGCGCAAAGGGAACTGCGCGGCGTTGCTCGCGCCTGTCCTGAAGGATAGCTTCACGGTATTTGGCCTGCCGACGTATATGGTCGGCGAAAATCTGAGCGCCCGCGTGAAGCATTCCGATGGCGAATGGTTCGTCTGGAAGAAAGAGCGCCTACCGGCCACGCCGGAGCGCGTGTCGGAACTCGAGCAGTTTTCTTCCGAGCTGACGGCGGCGCTGGGGCCGGCGCTGTAGTCACCCGACGCGGGCGGTGGGTTCGTGCTCAACCGCAAATTTCACCGAGTTCGCTATCGGCGAAAGTTCGTACCCGTCGCCCAGCCGGGAATGCTACACTGAGCGGCCCGCAAAGAGAATCACTGTTCGATGAGCGCATCGCCCGTATCGCCAACCGCGCCGCCTGACCGCACCCGCGTAGCCCCCATCTGGCACACGATTGTCTTTGTGGTTGGCACGATTGGGCTCAGTTTCGGGCAGGCCCACCAATCCCCAAAGATTTCCACGATGAAATTGCCGACGCGGGTGCCGCTGTATCTGGCCATGATGGTTTTCGAGCTGCTCATGCTCGGATACGTGTGGATCGGCGTGCGGCTGGCAGGAAGGCATCTGCGCGACGTGATCGGTGGAAAATGGAGTCGGGCGATCGATTTCTGGCGCGACGTTGTCATCGCCCTGGCGTTTTGGATCGTGGTTCTCGGAATGCTCGTTGTCGTGCGCGTACTGCTCGGCACGAACCCGGCGGGGACCGAGGCCGTTCGCATGCTCATTCCGCGGACCTCTGCAGAAATGGCCGTGTGGGTGCTTCTGGCCGTGACGGCGGGATTCTGTGAAGAGACGGTTTTTCGCGGCTACTTGCAGCGGCAATGCCTGGCGCTTTCTGGCAGAGACGAATTCGCTGTCGCTTTGCAGGCCCTGCTCTTCGGTTCGGCTCACCTTTATCAAGGCTGGAAAAATGCGGTGGCGATCACGATCTACGGCGGTTTGTTCGGTGCGCTGGCTGCGTGGCGAAAGAGCGTTCGTCCGGGCATGATCCAGCACGCATCGCAGGATACATTCTCGGGAATCGTCGGCAGCCTGGCCGCCCGACACCATTATCTGTGACCTGCCCTGCGCCTCGGGCAGGGGCGGTAGGCGTCCTGCGGCGAGAGCGAGATCAGGGTCGGAGGGAAATCTGAGGGTAGTTCCGGGGAAAAGCGGGATTCACGCGGCCGCAACCATTACATCTTATACCGGCCGAGGTCTTCATCGCTCAGGTTCTCGAGCCATTTGCGAAGTTCCTCGTTCGAACTTTTTTCCGAGACCACGCTGGCCATCCTCGAATTCTTCAGCACTTCGTCCTCTACGAAGATCGGGCAATCGAGTCGCAGGGCAAGGGCCAGGGCATCGCTCGGGCGTGAATCCATCGAAAGGGTCTGGCCTTCGCGTTCCATCCAGATCAGCGCGTAAAAGGTATCGTCCTTCAGGTCGGATACAACTACTTTTTGCACGTGGACATTGAGGCCGGTCAGAACATTCTTCAGCAGATCGTGCGTCATCGGGCGAGGCGTTTGGACCTTTTCGATTTCAAGCGCGATGGCGTTGGCTTCGTAGATTCCCACCCAGATAGGCAAAATCCCTGCTCCCTGCGCCTCCTTGAGGACTACCACGGGCATGTTGGTGACCGGGTCCATCATTAAGCCTCGAATCTTAACTTCAACCTCCATGCTCGCCTCCCGTACATCTCGACGAGAACTCGACTTGTTCGCCTACGAGGCTGTTCGGACCCGCATGCGTAACGAGAACCTCGGCGTATTGTCCCAGAATGTTTTCGCGCGTAGAAGTGAAATTTAGCACCCGGTTGCTTGTCGTTCGCCCGCTCCATTGCCCTCGCGTCGCATGGCGGCTGTCGACGAGCACCTCGAATGTCCTCCCCACCAGAAGTGCGTTGTGTTCGATCTGAATCTGCCGCTGACGATCCTGCAGAACTCGAAGCCGGCGGCCTTTTTCTTCTTCCGGTATGACGTCAGTCATGCTGAGCGCGGGCGTATTCGGCCGGGGCGAGTATTTGAACGAGAAAACACCGTCGTAAGCGACCCCATCGAGCAGGGTCACCGTGTCTAGGAAGTCCCTCTCCGTCTCGCCGGGAAAGCCAACGATGATGTCGGTCGAGACGGCGATCGGCCGGCGCGCGCTGCGAATCCAGGAAATCTTTTCCAGATACTCCTCCCGCGTGTACGTGCGGCGCATCGATTTCAGGACTCGCGTCGAACCCGATTGCACGGGGAGATGAATGTGGTCGCAAAGCGCAGGAATTTCATCGATGGCTTCGACGATCGAGCGATGAAAGTCGTTCGGATGCGAGGTGGTGAACCGCACGCGACGGATCCCCGGCACGCTGGCGACCTCGCGCAAGAGATCCACGAAGGTGAATCGACGAGCGGAGGGGTCGCGATAGGAATTGACAGTTTGACCGAGCAACTGGACTTCCGTGTAGCCCGCAGCGGCCAGCCGGCGGACCTCCCACAGGATCGAATCGCTCGCGCGGCTACGCTCGGGCCCGCGCGTGTGCGGCACCACACAATACGCGCAGGAATAATCGCAGCCTTCGATGATCGTAAGATAGGCGCGGAAGGGGTTGTCGCGGCGCGTGATTTCCGTCTCGAAAGTGTCCTCCGTATCGAGATCGAGCCCCATCACGCGGCGCCCGCCTGCCTCGATCTGATCGATCAGCTCGGGCAGCTTGCGGTAGCTCGCCGAGCCGCATACCAGGCTGACCCACGGCGCGCGTTCAAAAATCTCTTCGCCTTCCTGCTGGGCGACACAGCCGAGCACGCCGATCACCTTCTCGCCCGTCCGGGCCGAAGGCTTGAATTCCCCCAGGCGCGAAAAGACCTTCTGCGCCGCTTTTTCGCGGATGCTGCACGTGTTGTAGAGCAAAAGGTCGGCCCGCGCGGCATCGTCCACCGGACGATAGCCGCGTCCCATGAGCACGCCGGCGACCTTTTCTGAGTCGTGGACGTTCATCTGGCAGCCAAACGTCTCGATGTAGAAGGATTTGCTCCCACCGCCCGGCTCGGAGAGCGCTGGCCCGTGAGCTTCGACGGCCGAAGCGGCGAATGGTAGCGGCCCATTGCCCCGGTGGCGCAACGCCTCGATGCTGACGTCGAATCTCTCACTCATGGCGTATGGAGCATTTTAGCATACGGCCCTGGGGAGCCTCGGGCGCTCGGCTCGGAAGCGACAACGACGCTCTCCACCTCCGAATCACATGGTGAGCAGCGCGGCCATCACATCGATGCCGTCCCAAAGATTTTGGATGCGAAGGTTCTCATTAAAGCTGTGCTGGTTATCATCGTGATTAGCTATCGGGACGATAACTGTATGCGTGCCAAGCGTGCGCTCGATCATGTCGAGCGGTACGCTGCCGCCCATGATCGGCATCCTTACGGCGGGCCCGCGCGCGCGCTCGACCGTACGGATCACCTCCTGGGAAATCGGCAGATCCATCGGCGTGCGCACCGAGTTGTAGCCGCCCGGCTCTACCACGACGCGAGCGACCTTCGAGTGAGTTCGCCGCTCCTCGGCGGTCGGTTCGCGATCGACGACGAAAAAGCCCTGCTCGCGGATGTGCCCGATCAACCGCTCGGCGGTCCGCTGGTGGTCCATGCCTTTCACCAATCGCATGTCGATGCTGGCCGTGGCGGTGGACGGGATCACGTTGGAGGCCTGCGCACCCACGTGCCCGCTGGCCATGCCGCGAATGTTGAGCGAGGGGAGGGTAAGCAACTCGGCCAGAGTTCTGGGCGCTCCCTCGCTCGAGCCCAGCCAAAATTCATTGCGGAGCTGGCCGTCGAGAGAGGGGGCTTCGGAAATGGCGCGCCGCTCGGTTTCGCTGAGCGGCTCGACGCCGTCGTAGAAATGGTCGACGAGCACGCGGCCGCTGTCATCCTTCAGGGAGGCGAGCAGGCGGGCCAGCATCATGGCCGGGTTCGGAGCCCAGTTGCCATAGTGCCCGCTGTGCAATTCGACCCGCGGTCCGTAAACCGTAATGTCGACCTCGACGATTCCGCGCGCGCCAAAGGCGATCAAGGGCTGGCCGTTTTGGCTGAGGGGCCCGTCGCAAACGACCCACAGATCGTCCGAGAAGAGCTCCTTGTTTGCGGCCAGGATTCGTCCCAGGTTGATCGACCCGGCTTCCTCTTCGCCTTCAAAAACAAACTTGATGTTCGACTTCATCTTGAGCCCGGAGGCGTGGATGGCATCGAGAGCGGCCATCATGGCTTCCACGGGCGCCTTGTCATCGCCCGCCGCGCGCGCGTAAAGCCGCCATTCCGGGTTGAACGGCGTTCCGGGCGGCGGCAGAGGAATCGCCCTCCCGCCGTCCTCCAGTTTTCCGTCGCGCAACGTAGGGGTGAACGGCGGCGTGGCCCACTGTTTCGGATCGAGCGGCTGGCCGTCGTAGTGGGCGTACAGCACAATCGTTCGACTGGCGCCCGGCGTGCGAATTTCGCCGAACACCACCGGATTGGCGCCGGGGAGGGAGACCAGGCGCGGCGAGAGGCCCCGCCTCGCCATCATCTCTCGGATGGTCTCCGCGTTGCGCTGGATGTTCGGACGGTCGCTTGCCAGATCGGGGATCGCCAGCAGCGCGACGAATTCATCGACAATCTGCCGCTCGTGCCGCTGGCGCCAGCGATCTGCGGCCACTCGGGCTGGATTCGTTTGACCCACAAGCGGAGTTGAACAGGGCCAAAGCACAAAAACCGGCACGGCAAACAGGGCCAGCAACAAACCGCGGGCACGCGATTTCACCAATCCCCTCCTCGCCTACCTCTGGCAAAAGCGCCGCAAGTGTAGCCCGATCGTGGGAGGGTGTCGACGAAGGAGGGGAAAGCTAGAAAACCGATCGCTCTCTCTCGCTGGTGCCCGACTTCGTCCCGCGTGTCGTTTTGGATAACAGCCTGCCTCGAGCCTCCCGTGGGCCACTTTGAATCTGAAGAACCGTGTGGTACGGTTCTAAATTGATGCGGATTTCTACCGGGCCGTAGAATTCTTTTTCGGGGAGACGAAAAATTCAAGGCTTGGCATTGTTTCTTCTTGCCAGCCCGTTCTCGCTTCTTGAGCAAACGAGCTGGGTGGCGCGCGTCGTGCTCGGGATCCTTCTGGTTCTGTCCATCTTCTCCTGGGCTATCATTTTCCAAAAATCGGCTCAGATTGGCGGCATCGACTCGGGAACCAAGCGTTTTCTGCAGATGTTCCGTTCCGGCGCGCTGCCCGATCCGCGGACCCTTCGCGCCGGCGCGGGAGCAACTCCGTTGGTCGCCGTGTACGAGGCCGGGTACCGGGAACTCGAAGCCCAAATGGGAAGCTCCCACGCGCGCGGCGGAGGCACCGCTGTCGGTTCGGTCAAGAACGCAGCAGCCATCGGCGTCGAGATGCAGATCGCCGCGGCCGAGGAAGTTCGCCGGCTTGAGAAGGGTATGTCCTGGCTGGCCACCACAGGGTCCGTCTCTCCCTTTATCGGTTTGTTCGGGACCGTCTGGGGCGTGATGGACGCGTTTTCCGGGCTTGGTGATGCCGGGGCGGCCAGCCTTCGCGCCGTAGCTCCCGGAATCTCCGAGGCGCTAATCACCACGGCGGCCGGTCTTTTCGCCGCCATTCCCGCCGTGATCGCCTATAACCATTACTTGAGCGGGATTCGCAAGCTCGCCACGCGAATGGATAATTTCGCCGCGGAATTCGTGGCCAAGATCGAAACGCTGTACGGCTCGTAGCAGATTCACGATTCGCCATGCCTCAACTGCAACGCGAAACCGGCACCTCTCTATCCGACATCAATATGGTGCCTTTTATCGACGTCGTGCTCGTGTTGCTGATCATTTTTATGATTACCGCCCCGATTCTGCAGTCGGGAATCGACGTCGACGTTCCGAAGACGAGAACGGTAAAAGAATTGACCGAAGCGCGCATGGTGGTGACCATTGATCGGGCCCAGAGAGTCTATCTGAACGATAAGCCGATCAACATTCATGACCTCGGGCCTCAGATTCTGGCCCAGACGCGCGATCCCCGGCATCGCGCGGTGTACGTTCGTTGCGACGAGACCGTGCCGTTCGGCAGCTGGGCGACCGTGGTTGACGCGCTGCGCCAATCCGGTATCCAAAATATTGCCGTGGTCACCCAGCCACTGTCCGAGCGCCCGCGGTAAAATGGACCGAGAGGTCCGCGCCCCTGCTTTGCCAGTGCGAGACCGCAGTCGTAGATCCCGCACTGAGGAGAACGAGCCCCAAGCAAAATGTCAGCGATTGCCGCACAACAGCCAATACCCAGCCTGAAAGGGCCGCTAACCTACTCGATTCTCTTCCACGCGGCTCTGGCCGGCTTGTTGGTCTACTCCGGATATACGCATCGAGGCGCCAATTGGGGTGGGCCCGGCGGGGCGGTAACGGTGGGGCTGGTGGGCAGCGTTCCGGGCATTCCCATGCCGCAGCCTGAGGTGGTGAGTCCCAGTCGCGTCGTCGATGAAACGAAGGGATTGTACAAGACCGAACCGCCTCCCGAGGTCAAACCTTCTCCTCCCCCGCCGGATGTAGTGCCGATCCAGAAATTCAAGCTGAAGCCGCCTCCGCACTACGTGACGCGGCCGTCGAAAGTTCTTGAGAATCCGACTCCGCCCCCGCAAAATGCTGTCCCGTACGGTGGCGGCGGCGCACCCACGGTGCCCTACACCTCCTTCGCCATGGGTGCCGGCAATACAACGCAGGCCGGGCTCGGATTTGGCGGGCCGGGAGGCGGCGATTTCGGGTCCCGATTTCCCTGGTATGTCCAGGCCGTGCAACGGCGCGTCAGCAGCAACTGGCTGCAGTCGACGATCGATCCGACCGTGAGCGTCGCGCCTCGCGTGATTGCGACCTTTGATATCTTGAAGGACGGCACGATCGCCAACGTTCAGATCACGCAATCGAGCGGCAATTACTCGGTCGACAGCTCCGCGCTGCGCGCGATTCGTAATTCGAGCCCGCTCAACCCTCTGCCCGCCGAGTATTCCGGCTCCCGCGTGGGCGTCGAATTCTGGTTTGATTTTCACCGATGAGGATCATGAACAGCCGCGAGATTCAGCCGCAACATTCCGTTCGAACAAGGCCATTTAGAATGAAACGACACATCGCAATTCTCTCCGCGATCGTTTGCCTGCTCTCTCTCTCGAGCGCGCGCCCGTCCTCCGCGCAGGACTGGTTCAAGACGGGCACAGGCCTCGGGGTGTCGAAGGCCAGGATCGCCACGCCGGACTTGGCCCTCGCCGCGGCGAACGCGCAGCCGCTTGAGAAGACATTCCACGACGTGCTGTGGTCCGATTTAGAGTTTTCGGGAATCGTCGATCTGGTGAGCCCGAGCTTTTATCCCCAGGAAATTCCCGGCCAGCCGAGCCAGCTTCGCGCACCGGATTGGTCGAGCGCGCCGGCCAGCGCGAACATGGTTGCTTACGGAACCTTGACCGCCGACGCTTCGAGTCTCGCCGTTTCGGGCTACCTGTCCGACGTGGCCAATCCGGCTGGGCAAATTGTGCTGCAAAAGATCTATCGCGGCAGCCCAACCGATGCGGACGCGCGGCGGCTCGCGCATGAGTTTGCCGACGACATCATTTCGCGCGTCAGCGGCGGACTTCCGGGGATCGCGGAGACCGAAATCACCTACGTGAGCGGGAACAAAGACGCGAAAGAAATCTGGGAGATGGACTATGACGGGGCCAATCCTCGCGAGCTTAGCCATCTGCATTCGATCGCGCTCACTCCGCGCTGGTCGCCGGAAGGTGGGCGCATCGCCTTCACCTGCTATGTTCCGAACCGCGATGGCGTGGTTTCCGCACAGATTTGCATGTATTCGGTGGCTTCGAACCACCTGATTTCGTTCCCGCGGTTTCGCGGAACCAACAGCGCGCCGGCGTGGTCGCCGGACGGGCAGCAGATCGCCTTCATGTCCAGCCAGGGCGGGGATCCCGAGATCTACGTCATGAACGCCGACGGAACGCACTTGCATCGCATCACTTTCGCCGCGGGAGTGAACACCTCGCCGACCTGGAATCCGAAGACGGGCAAGGAAATGGTTTTCGTGAGCGATCGCGGCGGCGATGGCGTGCCCCAGCTGTACGAAATGAATTCCGACGGCACGAATGTCACGAAGATTGACCTCCCCGACATGGGCTACATCGTCGACCCCGCATGGTCACCGAATGGACAATTGGTCGCATTCAGTTGGCGACGACCAGCGGGTAATTACGATATTTATGTGATGGACATTGTGACTCATCAGCTGGTGGAGCTCACAAAGGACGAAGGGCGCAACGAGCGGCCCAGCTGGGCGCCGGACGGACGGCACATCGTGTTTGAGTCGACCCGCACCGGCACTCGCCAGATTTGGTCGATGCTGGCCGATGGCAGCCAGCCGCGCCAGCTGACGTTCCGGGGCGAGAACGAATCCCCGAATTGGTCGCCCCGCTGACCGGCGTGAGGGATGGTCGCGCGGGGCGATTCTGAAGCGAGGTCGGGGCGGTGAGCGCCGGCCGCAGGCGAAGCGCAGCTTGGGTGATCGCCATTCTGGGTTCCTAGGATTCGCTTTGTCGCCTGGTGCGCGAAGCGAGTGATCGGTTGCTTCAAAGTCATTTTTGTGGCCGTAAAAATTATTTCTCAGCGCTCTCGGGAAGGCCCTCCCGACGCGCTGAAGGGAGGCAGTGAATGCAGTCTAGTTCTCTTCGTAAAGTGACGTTGATTCTAGGCTTGTCCTGTCTGCTTGTGTTTGCCGGTTGCAAGAAGAAGGTGGCTACGGCACCTCCAGCCGCTCCGCCGGCTCCTCCGCCGGCGCAACCCACCGTCACGCTCAACGCTTCGCCGACTTCCATCGCCGCCGGGCAGAGCTCGACGCTGTCGTGGTCCTCGACGAATGCGACTGACCTCGACATTCAACCGGGAGTCGGAAAGGTTTCACCGCAGGGATCGACGCCAGTAACTCCAACCGAATCCACGACCTATACGATTACGGCATCGGGTCCCGGCGGCAGCGCAACCGCCACCGCGAGCGTCGCTGTGAGCACCCCTCCGCCGCCAGCAGCACCTGCTCCCAGCCCGAGCATGAGCGAGCTGTTCGACCAGAACGTGCGTGATGCCTTCTTCGACCTCGACAAGTCGGATCTGCGGCCCGACGCGCGTGAGGCGCTCACGAAGGATGCCGAGTTTTTGCGCTCCTATCCGGACATCCGCATCTCGATCGAAGGCCACTGTGACGAGCGCGGATCGACCGAGTACAACCTGGGTCTCGGCGAGCGCCGGGCCGACGCGGCAAAGAATTATCTCGTCTCGCTCGGAATCGCGGCGAACCGAATCGACACGGTCAGCTGGGGGAAAGAGCGACCCTTCTGCACCGAGCACGATGAGAGCTGCTGGCAGCAGAATCGTCGCGCTCACTTTGTAATGGCCAAGTAGGGAATCGCTGATTCGCTCGGGGCCGGCCGAACCATGGCCTTCAGGACAGAGCGGCGCAGGAATCGACCGTGCGCCGCTCTTCGTTTTCTAATCGCTTGCGAACTTCCGCGTCATTCCGAACGCGCATCGAAAGCACCCGGACATGTGATAATAGTGTTCGTGTTTGTGTTCCCGTATTTGAGCGCGGTGTCGCCATTGGCTCGCCTCTCCGTGAATGTGCAATCGCGCTCGCATCCCAAGTCAGGAGGCACCCCTTTGAACACAAAATGGGTCGTGCTCGCAGTCGTGGCGTTTTCTCTCGGTGCGGCCGGCGGATCGATGTTGTCGCCGCAGCCGGCCGGAGCGGTAAACAAGGACATGGTCCAACTCGAGGAACAGGTCTCGCAGCTCTTGCAGGGCCAGCAGGACCTTCACAGCGCGATTGATGCCAACAGCGCCTCGATCAAGACGCTCGTCCAGCAGCAGGTCGACTCCGTCAATCATCTCGCGACGCAGATGAGTTCGTTGCAGAGCGCGCTGCAGGAAGTTCAGGCCAATAGCGGCTCGAAGATCGATACGATTACGCAACAGACCCAGGGCCTCTCCGACAATCTGCAGGACGTTCAGGCGCGGGTGGGGAAGCTTGCGCAGCAACTGACCGACATGCAGAACCTGCTGCAGAGTATCGACAGCAAAGTCTCGGGCGCCTCGCCGGCGCCGTCCGCAGCCCCGGGCGGGACACCCGGCGGGAGTCAGGGAACGATGAATCCCGGCGGATCGGGCCCTGCCGGCAACACCCCGAATGCGGGCACGCCAGCCATGCCGCCGATTTCTGCCGACACGCTCTATCAGAACGGGCTGCGCGACTACCAAACGGGCAATTACGATCTCGCGCATCAGGAGTTCACCGATTACATCCGCAACTTTCCGAGCAACGATCTGGCCTCGAATGCGCAGTTCTATCTGGGAGAGATTCTGTACGCCCAGGGCGATTACCAGAAGGCGATCAACGCCTACGACGCCGTGCTGGCCAACTATCCGCACAGCTTCAAGCTGCCGGATTCGCTTCTGAAGAAAGCGATGGCGGAACAGGACTTGTCGATGCGCACCGCGGCGATTCGCGATTATCGCGACGTGATTCACCGTTTTCCGGGATCCGACGCTTCGCGGCGCGCAAGCTCGAGGCTACGGGATCTGGGCGCTTCGACCACCGCTACCACACGCGCTAGATGACCCCCGCCCTGGTTTTTCCGCGTCGGGGCGTTCGGGCCCGAGCCTCGTCCGGACCTGGAATCACGGAACCCGGCCGAGCTCCTCTGCTTGCCGTACCCTCCGCAGTTCACGCCCGCAGATAATCCGGCTCCCATTCGTGAATCATTTTCTTAATGGCCTTCCGGTCGGTTACCTTCTGCTCGAGCACGGTTTGGGCCAGGGAGGGAAGCTGTCGATCGCCGGCAAACCGCAAGGCAACCAGTTGGCTGACGGTGAACTCAGCAATCCGCGGGCGCAGTTCCGGCGCCCAGTGCCGTTCGAGCCGCAGCCGCATCTCCAGGCGAATGACACGGTCCTGGACGGACAAGGCAAACCGGCGCGCATAGAGGGTTCCCAGCAGGAAGGCGAAGGCCAGGACCAGCCCGACCACCGATTCCACCGAGAAGTGTCGCGCGCAACGGTCTATCGACCAGAAAACGTTCAACAGGAACACGGGAAGAACAAAGTAGTGAAAGACGGGAACAATCTTGACGTGGTTCTCGAACGTCTGAGGCTCGCTCATCGTTGGAGCTCCCCTAAGCTGAGGATTTCGCACGCGCGCGATTCTAGCAGACGAGCCGCGCGGGAGAGGGGATTCCGTTTCACTTCCAGTTCGCGGTCCGTTCGGCTATACTCCCCGCTCATGATCAACAAAGTGATTCTGGTCGGCCGCCTGGGCCGCGATCCGGAAACCCGCTACACCTCGACCGGTCAGGCCGTTTGCAATTTCACCATGGCCACCGATGAGTCGTTCAAGAGCCGCAGCGGCGAGCGCCAACAGCGCACCGAATGGCACCGCATCGTCTTGTGGGGCAAACTCGCGGAAATCGCCCAGCAGTATCTGAAGAAGGGGCAGCTCGTCTACATCGAGGGCCGGTTGCAGACGCGCCAGTGGGACGATAAGCGCGACGGCTCGAAGAAAACCACAACCGAGATTGTGGCGAACTCCATGAAGATGCTCGGCGGACGCGGCGAAGGAGTTGCTGCCGCTGCCGCCGGAGCGAGCGGCGGTGGCGCCGCCGCACGCATCGACGATTTCGAGTCCGGCCCCGCGCCGGAAGAACCCCAAGCCCCGGGCCCGGAAATCTCCGACGAAGACATCCCCTTCTAGCTCGCCTTCACAACTCGATCAGCTAGTCCTGCGAGGCCACATTTGATCGGGGCGCGGGAAGTGGGCAGAACTACCCTGTGAATCGAGGCCGCTTGGGCGGAGGTGCGGTTCGGGCGAACTAGTGCTGGGCCTGTGCCTGGTCCCTCTTGTGCTGCTCGTTGATGCGCTGGAGGAATTGGTCAAACTTCGGCTGCTGGTCGGGTGTGAGGATGGCCCGAATTCGCGCGCGCCCCTCCTGGCGAAGCTTGTCGTGCTCGGTCAGCATTTGTGCGCGCGTGTCGTCGATGATGGCCCCTATTTTCTGCTGCTGGTCGGGAGTGAGTTGAAGTTCTCGCGTCAAATCATTCACGACCTGCGCGCGCGGTGGGGGTCCTTGTCGGGGAACCTGGTGCCCCCAAACGCGCTCACCCCACAAATGATTTCCCACCCCGCCCACGAGCAGCCCGAGCAGGAACACCACAAATACGAGTCCGGCGGCTTCGCGCCTGGTTTTGCTTCGGTTTCCTGTGCTAGTGGCTTCCATGTTCTGTTTCCGCAACCATCAGCAGCATGTCGTCGCGCGTGGCGGGAATCCGATCGGCGTCCGTTGTGAACAGGTCGCGCACTTCGGCAGAGCGAACCAATGCGACATTCGGCGCGGGCGGCCTCTGGTGCTGCGCCACCTCAACCGTCACCATCACCAGCAGGGCCAGCGTCGCCGTAGCGGCAAAACGCCAGGCCAGCGAAATGAACAGCTGCCACAGCCCTCGCGCCTCCCGCCCAGTTTCCAGCTCGCTTCGAATGCGCGCCATCACCACACGGGGAAAAGCCGGACCGGGATCGGGCGCGACCTCCGCCAATTGCAACAGCCGCACGCTGGCCCGAGCGTCTTCTAGAGCCGCGCCGCACAGCTCACAGCGCTGCAAGTGCTCGGCCAATTCCCTGGCATCCGCACCAGAGAGGTGTCCGCCAAGATAGTCCTCGAGCTTGGCCTCGTACTCCAAGCACGCTCCTCTATTGGCTTCCGCGTTCATAACGTGGTCTTCCTTTCCCCCGCCCCTGGGGAATTCACTGCTGAACCTCTTGCCCGAATCCGCCTGCGATAGTGGTCCATGATCCGACCGCGCGCGCGAAACAGCCGGACCTTGACCGTGTTGACGTTGAGATCGAGTATCTCGGCCAACTCCTCGACAGAAAAACCCTCCACCTCTTTCAGCAAGAGCAACTGGCGATCCTGATCGGGCAGCGTGGCCAGCATGCGGTCGAGCAGGTCCCTTGCCTCGGCCCGGTCGCTCGGTGCCTCCGCCGGGCGGCCCCGCGAAACGATGCCGTCTAGTCGCGAGACTTGCTCATCCGACAGGTCCGATTCGTACACGAGCGGCCGAACCTTCTTCTTGCGCAGGTAATCCCAGCATTCGTTGACCGAAATCTTGTACAGCCAGGTCGAAAACGCCGAGCGCTGGTCAAAACGCCTCAGCGAAACAAACGCCTTGAGAAAAACCTGCTGCGCGACGTCCTCGACATCCTCTCGCCTGCGCAGAATTCCGTTCACCAGCGCGAACACCCGCTGCTGGTGCCGCCGGACGAGTTCTTCAAAGGCCGCCTCGCTGCCGCCCTGGGCCTGCCGAACAAGGTCGCGGTCCTGCTCGGCCCTGCTCTGCCGAGTGAGCGGAGCCGCGATTGCTGCAGCCTGTGCTGCCACGCTCTTTGGGACGTTGCTCATCCTGTTTTGGTTACATTCCGCTGGTTTTCGGTGTGTCGCGAGATTAGTCTTGCAGGTGTCGGTACTTTTTGCAACAATAGCCGCCATGATAATCGGAGACCGCATTCGCCTGCTGCGTGAAACAAAGAAACTATCCCAGGGTGATATCGAGAAGCGCACTGGGCTTCTTCGCTGTTACATCTCTCGTGTCGAGAACGGTCATACGGTTCCGGCGATCGAGACCCTCGAAAAGCTGGCGCGGGCAATGGAAGTTCCTCTCTACCAGCTCTTCTATGATGGCGAAGAACCCCCCGAGCTTCCCAACCTTCCCAAACGGAAGAGTGCCGATGATATCGCCTGGGGAAGTTCGGGCAAGGATGCGCGCACCCTGGGCCGCTTTCGCCGACTACTGGGTCGCATAGACGAGCCAAACCGGCGCCTTCTGATGTACATGGCCCAGAAAATGGCGCACCGTCCGTAACGCGTTTCGCCCGGCCCCCCAAGCCGCACCCAACCGTCCTTCTCGGCGGTAGAATCGCAGTGGAGGTGCCTCTGAGCGTGTGCCCCTGCCGCCTCCCGTCCCTTGTCCCAACCGATCCTTCCCTCATTCCCATTCGATCGTGCTGGGCGGCTTCGAGCTGATATCGTAAACGACCCGGTTCACCCCGGGCACTTCGTTGACGATGCGCGAGGAGATTCGCTCAAGTACCTGGCGGGGCAGAGGCGACCAATCGGCCGTCATCGCGTCGATCGAGTCCACGACTCGCACGGCGACTGTGCATCCGTAGGTCCGACCGTCGCCCATCACGCCGACGCTCTGCACGGGCAAGAGCACCGCGAAGGCCTGCCAAACCTTGTCATACAGGCCCGCCGCGCGGATCTCTTCCACAACGATGGCGTCGGCTGCTCGCAGCGTCCCGAGCCTCTCGCGCGTGACTTCGCCCAGCAGGCGAACGGCAAGTCCGGGACCCGGGAAGGGGTGCTTCACCAGGATCTCCTCCGGCAACCGCAGCTCGCGCCCGATCAGCCTGACTTCGTCCTTGAACAACTCGCGCAGGGGTTCGATGAGCGCGAAGGGCATCTTCTCCGGCAGCCCGCCGACATTATGGTGCGACTTGATGACCGCCGACGGTCCTTTTACGGAAATCGATTCGATGACGTCGGGATAGAGCGTGCCCTGCACGAGGAACTTAATGGGCGGGTCGGCTGACTGGCGAACCAGCCTGGCGGCCTCGTCGACAAACACGGAGATGAATTCGGCGCCAATTCGTCTGCGCTTCTCTTCCGGATCGACAACCCCCTTCAGCCGTTCCAGAAATCGATCCGAGGCATCGATGCCGACGACGTTTAGGCCGAGCCGACGGCGCAGCAGGTCGAGGGTGTCGGGATATTCGTTGCGCCGCAGCAGGCCCGTGTCGACGAATATGTTCGTCAGTCGCGCGCCCATGGCGCGATGAACGAGGGCGGCGGCGACCGCCGAGTCCACCCCTCCGCTCAGCGCGCAGATCGCGCGAGCGCCCTCGGTTTGCCGTCCGATCACCTCGATGCTGGAGGCGATGAATCCCGCGCGGTTCCAGTTCCGCCTTGCGCCGCATATTTCAAACACAAAATTCCGCAGAATCTCGGTTCCGCGATCCGTATGGTTCACCTCCGGGTGAAACTCGACGCCGTAGAGCTTCCATCTCCCATTCTCGACTGCGGCCACTGCGTTCTCGGTCTGGCCCGTGATGCGAAATCCTTCCGGCAAACCGACGACGTGGTCCCCGTGACTTTCCCAAACCTTGAGCTGCCGGGGCAGACCCCTGAACAGCAGGGATTCCTCGCCAAGGCCCAGTTGGGCCGGGCCGTACTCGCGGCGCTCCGCTCGCACGACCGTTCCGCCCAACGTGTGCGCCATCCATTGCATGCCGTAACAGATTCCGAGTACCGGCACGTTCAGGCGCAGGACCTCCGGATCGCAAACCGGGGCGCCCGGGTCGTACACCGAACTCGGTCCGCCCGACAGAATGATGCCCACCGGTTCGAAAGCGCGAACTTCGTCCAGGCCTGCCGTGCACGGCAGGATGGCGGAAAACACCTCCTGCTCGCGAATCCGGCGGGCGATCAACTGCGTGTATTGCCCCCCAAAGTCGAGGACCACGATGCCGTGCTTGGTCGCGGCTGCTCCCGCCTGTCGTCTCTCAACCGTTCCGCTCTGTGGTGACAATGGGCTCTCCACGTTCGCGCTATTTCACGACGATGTTGACGAGCTTTTTCGACACGACAATGGTTTTGACCACCTGCTTGCCGTTGAGCAGGATCGCGATGCGCGCATCCTTCAGCGCGAGGTCCACGGTTTCGTCTTCGCTCATTCCGTCATCGACCAAAATCTTCCCGCGCAGCCGCCCGTTGATCTGCACGGGAATTTCAATCTGCTCCTCCTTGGTCAAGTCTTCGCGATATTCCGGCCAGCGTTCACGGGAAAGCCCGCCCGAATTGCCGAGCATCGACCACAGCTCTTCGGCGATATGCGGAGTGATGGGTGAGAGCATCAAGGCAAACATGGCCAGCGCTCGCTTCAGGATCATCGGCGACAAGGTGGTCTCGAGCGGTTCCTGGGCCTGAATGTCGTTCAGCAATTCCATCAGCGACGATACGGAAGTGTTGAAATGCCAGCGCGATTCGAAGTCGTTTGTCACCCGCTTCAGGGTCTGATGCGCTCTGCGCACCACGATCTTTTCCTGCGGGTTCGCCGCCTCTAGATCCGTTTGCCTGGAAAGATCGACGGCAATGTGGCGCAAGCGATCCCCGTGTTTGGCGAAGAGCCGATAAACCTTGTTCAGGAAACGCGCCGAGCCCTCGATCGCTTCCTCGCTCCACTCCAGATCCTTCTCCGGAGGGGCCGCAAAAAGCGTGTACATCCGCCCGGTATCCGCGCCGTATTTTTCGGCCATCTCGACCGCGCCGACCACGTTGCCGCTTGATTTCGACATGGCCACGCCGCCTTTCAGTACCATGCCCTGCGGAAAGAGCCGCGCAATGGGCTCCGCGTGGTCGACCAGTCCCAGGTCGCGCATCACCTTGCAGAAAAATCGCGAGTACATCAGGTGCAGGATGGCGTGTTCGATTCCTCCAACGTACTGGTCGATGGGGAACCAGTAGCGGACGATCTGCTTGTCGAACGGCGCGCCATCGTTTCTCGGATCGGTGTAGCGATAGAAATACCAGGAGGAATCGACGAACGTGTCCATCGTGTCGGTTTCACGACGGGCCGGACCACCACAACGCGGACAGGTCGTGTTCACGAACTGCGGATCGGCGGCCAGCGGCGATTGGCCCTGGCCGGTCAGCTTCACGTTTTCCGGCAAGCGGACAGGCAGCTGGTCATCCGGCACCGCAACGATGCCGTCCGTCGGGCAGTAAATCACCGGAATCGGCGTGCCCCAATACCGCTGGCGGGAGATGCCCCAATCCTTCAGACGGTATGTCGTTTCAGCGCGACCGAAACCCTGGGCCCGGGCGTGCCCGGTCATGCAAGCGATGGCCTCCTCCGAGGTCAGCCCCGTGTACGGGCCTGAATTCACGACCCGGCCGAATTCGGTGTAGGCTTCGGTCAGCTGCTCGGGACGGAGCGGAGCACCCTCAACGGGCTGGATCACGATCTTGAGCGGCAGGTGGTATTTTTCAGCGAACTCGTAATCGCGCTCGTCATGCGCGGGAACGGCCATCACCGCTCCCGTGCCGTATTCGGCTAGCACAAAATTCGCCACCCAGATGGGCACGTGCTCGCCCGAAAATGGATTGACGGCAAACCGCCCCGTAAAAAACCCCTCCTTTTCCGCCGTAGCAATGTCCGCCGCTTTCGTGCTCTGCTGGCGCATGGCTTTGAGCTGAGTTTCCATCGCTGCTCGGCCCGGCACGCCACCGAGCAGCCGCTCGAGCTCTGTATGCCCGGCCGAGAGCACGAGCGCCGAAACGCCGTAAATCGTGTCGATGCGCGTGGTGAACACTTCGAAGGCCAGGCCATCCTTGTTCGCTACGTCGAACCGCACGCGGGCGCCGTGCGACTTGCCGATCCAGTTGCGTTGCATCACCAGCACGCGCTCCGGCCAGCCCCGCTCGAGCAGTTTCATGTCTTCCAGCAACTCGTCCGCATATTGGGTGATGCGCAGAAACCACTGCTCGAGTTCCTTGCTCTCGACGGGCGTTGTTTCGTGACGCCAGCAAAACCCGTTGATGACTTGCTCGTTGGCCAGCACCGTCTGACATTGCGGACACCAGTTCACCTTGCTCCGTTTGCGATACGCGATTCCCTTCTCCAGCATGCGCAGAAAGAGCCACTGGTTCCAACGGTAGTAGTCGGGTTCGCACGTCGATATTTCGCGCCGCCAGTCGTAGCTGAAGCCGAACCGGCGCAGGACGCGCCGGAATTCTTCGATGTTCCGATTCGTCCATTCGCGCGGATGGGTCTGGTTCTTGATCGCCGCGTTTTCGGCAGGCAAACCGAAGGCATCCCAGCCCATGGGGTGCAGCACATTCGAGCCACACATGCGCCTGTAGCGCGCGACGGCGTCGCCGATCGTGTAGTTCCGCATGTGGCCCATGTGCAGAGTGCCAGAAGGATACGGAAGCATCTCGAGCAGATAGAACTTCGCACGCGTGGGGTCGCAATCCTGGGCTTCAAACGCGCCCTCCTCCTCCCACACCCTCTGCCATTTCGCTTCAATCCGCTGGGGATCGTATTCAGGCACTCTTTCACTCATCGTTTCGACTCGCCTGTCCTCGAAAAACGCCCGCGAAACGGTCCCATTATCGCCGCCCCGCCGATCTGACTCCTCGCCTTCTCTTGCCCGCCCGGCCCACTCGCCGTCTCGGCTTCATCCCATCCCGTCCAGTCACCCGAACGGTCTTCCCCACCAGCCTCCATAACCTCGCCACGTTCCGCCGATCGTCGCCCGGCCTGTCGATCGGCGTCTCGGCGATGAAGGCCTTGCCTTGAAGCAGCGGATGATTGAGGAGTCGGCGAAAGGCCTCGAGCCCAATCTTGCCCTTTCCAATGTGCTGGTGCCGATCGACCCGCGAGCCGAGGGGGGTTTTCGAGTCGTTGACGTGAACCAGCGGCACGCGCGCGAGCCCAATCACCTGGTCGATTGCGCGGAGCGCAGCGTCCAAGCCCGCCGGGTTGCGAAGGTCCCAGCCCGACGCGTATAGATGCGCCGTATCGATACATACACCCAAGGGCAAGTCCGGGCACGCGTCCAAAACCGCCTTCAATTCCTCCATTCGTGAACCGACCGAGCTCCCCTGTCCGGCCATGTTCTCGAGCAGAATTTGCAAGTCGCCGAGCTTCAGCCCGCGGGTGGCTTGTCGCAGACCCTGCGCGATCGCGACCACGGCTGCCGCGCTCGTGCCGTCACGGCCGCTTCCCGGATGCGCGACCAGGTAGTCGGCACCCAGAGCGACGGCGCGGATGATCTCCTGATGGAAGGCCTGCAGCGAGCGCGCTCGCAGCACGGGATTAAGCGAGGCTAGATTAATCAGGTAATTGTCGTGAACGACGAGCGGTCCAAAGCCGAGCTCCTTGCGCCGATCGCGGAATCGCTTCGCGTCCGCCTCGGATATTCGCGAACTACCGCGCTCCCACATTCGCGGACTCGCCGAGAAAATCTGCAGTGCGTTTGCGCCAAGGCCTTCGGCCAAATCGAGGGCCCGCACCACGTCGCCCGCAATCGACGTGTGTATGCCAATCCGGATGCTTCCATCCTTCCAAGCAGGAAGTTCAGGTGGTCGAGGGGGTTCGGGGCGGTACTCGTCGGCGGCGTCGTAGGCTAGGCTAGTTCTCTGGTGTTCGTCCGCCATTCCCTGGAGGTTTAGCAGATTATTTTATCGGAATCGACCAGGCCTGCCAACCGAGAACTTGGCTTGCACTTAGCTCCTCCCAAGCGCCCTCGCCTCCCTTTTTCGAGCACACGGCTTCGCGGTGAGGCCGAGGCTAGACCACACTTTTAGTGCTATGATTGCTCGCTGGCCTTGACTGTTTAACCCCTGGGGCGCGGTCGCCAAGTGGCAAGGCAAAGGTCTGCAAAACCTTCATCGGCAGTTCGATTCTGCCCCGCGCCTCCACGCCCCCAAGATGCGGACGGGGTCAGGCCCCTCGCTCTGTCGCAAGCAGCTCCCCACAACTCCCCTTTGCGTCTCGCCGTTTGGCTGAGCTAAACTCGTGAGCTTGTTTCACCCTTGAGGCCCCTTCATGCTCGTCGTCATGCATTCCCATGCAACCGAAGAACAGATTCGCGCCGTGTGCGCGCGAATTGAGTCGCTTGGTTATAAGGCGCTGCCCGTTCCGGGCGCGGGCCGAACAGCCGTCTGTATTACGGGTAACAAGACCGTCGTTGACGTCGGCTCGCTCGAATCGATGGCTGGCGTGGCCGAATGCATTCCGGTTAGCAAGCCCTACAAACTGGTGAGCCGCGATGTCAAGGAGGATAATACGGTTGTCCGCATTCCGACGCCCTCCGGGGAGGTGGCCTTCGGGGGCACCACGCTGGCCATCGTGGGGGGACCGTGCGCCATCGAAACGCGCGAGCAAGCGTTTGAGATTGCGCGGGGGGTCCGAGCAGCTGGCGCACGCTTGTTCCGGGGCGGGGCGTACAAGCCACGAACTTCCCCGTACAGTTTTCAGGGGCTAGGCGAACCGGGACTTAGGATCTTGGCCGACGTGCGCGACGAGTTCGGCATGGGCATCGTCACGGAGGCCATCGACAACGAATCGCTTGACTTGGTTGAAAAGTATGCCGACTTGATCCAGATCGGGGCCCGAAACATGCAGAATTTCTCGCTGCTGAAGCGCGCCGGGCGCTCGGAGAAGCCGGTACTGCTCAAACGCGGTATGTCCGCTACGCTGGACGAATTCCTGATGGCGGCCGAGTACGTCATGTCCGAGGGCAATTACAACGTGATTCTCTGTGAGCGCGGCGTCCGCACTTTTTCCGACTTTACCCGCAATACCCTAGATCTCAGCATCATACCGGCTGTGCAGCGGCGTAGCCACTTGCCCATCGTGGTTGACCCCAGCCATGGAACAGGCAAGCGACACAAGGTTTTGCCCCTCTCACGGGCGGCGGTTGCTGTCGGTGCCGACGGCTTGCTGGTTGAGGTTCACCACGATCCCGATCACGCCCTTTCCGACGGGATGCAGTCGATCCTGCCCCATGAATTCGCGCAACTGATTTCCGAAGCCCGCGATATTGCCTCCGTGCTTCAGCGCTCGATCAATTAGACCGAGCCGGCTCCATGCGAAGCGGCTGTACGGCGGCGGTTCGCCGAGGGTCGTTCTGATCACCTCCCGGAAACCCTGCAGCGATTGCGCAGGAAGCAGCAGAGGACGGGGCTACCGGGGGATCGGCCGCCGAAGTACACGGTTTAACCGATAGAAACCCGATCAGGCGTCCTGTAGTTTGATTCCTGCGGGCTTTCAGGTCGGCCGTCGTGCAGACGACTGATCCGGTTCGAGTCTTGAAGCGACGATGTCCTCACTGTCGTAGCCGGGACGTGCATCGCTCTCGCACGCGATTTCTCGAAGGCTGGCTTTCCCTGCTCGGGATGCGGCCATACCGATGCGAGGCATGCACGCGGCGTTTTTACGGGCGTATCGCTTGAAGCATGCGTTCATGCACCTCAAGCCGCCGGGCCGCCGGATTGCTCAGGGGACCCGTCGGCGTCCATCTAAAACCTTTGTCCACTGCAACTTGCATGATTCGAAATCTTTGGGACTGGGCAAGAAAATCGACGGAACCCGAAAATCATGGGAAAGTACTATTGCAATAGGCAGCGATGAGGATTAGGTTTTTTAGATCGAATATTATATGGGAGAAGGACTGTATGGTAGAGAAACGCCGCTGCAAGCGCCTGCCGCTGTCAATTCCGGTCAGAGTCTACGGACGCACCCCGGAAGATCACCCCTTCCGTGAAGTCACAGTCGCGAACGGGGTCAATTTGAACGGCGGCTTGTTGCCCCTGGTTCCCTCGCTCCAAACCGGTCAGAAGCTTCTGCTCGTCAACGGATACACGAACGAGGAGCGCGAAGCGCGCGTAGTATACGTTCGTGGAACCGGACACGGCAAGAACAATGTCGCTATAGAGTTCACGAAACCGAGTGGTGATTTTTGGCACGTATTCACGCCCATGGTCGAGTTGGAACGCGATCGTGTCGGTGTGGCATAGAAAACCACCTGCGTTTGTAAACCTCGTTTCCCTATTCGCGCGCTGAGGGCGTCCTCCTGCCGGAGAGTGCCCCTTCCCGCCCGCACCCCGTTCGTGCGGAGCAAGCAGGCTTTGGCGCAACGGCGACGTCAAGCTCACGACTCGCAGCTCAGCCCTCCCGCCAAGATTCGCTTGTCGCGGCCTCCCCGCGGGAAGTTCCAGTCGCGCACCCGACCGACAACCCTCAGACGATGTGGGCCCCTCGTTCGGCCAGGTAGACTCCGGCTAGAACTACGGCTGTGCCCAAGAGCAAGTGGCCCGAGGGGCGCTCGGACAAGAAGGCCGCCGCGGCCAAAATAACGAGGATCGGCTGAAGATAATTGATTACCGCGACGCGTGAAGGATCCATGTGCCGCAGAGCCCAATAGTAAACCATATAAGCCGCTACGGAGCTGAAAAGGGCCATGTAGAACACTCCGGCCCAACCCTGCCAGGCCACCGCCTTCCAGTCGAGCACGAAAGCTTGCCGGACGGCGATGGGCAGAAAGGCAATGGCTGCGCCGACGCAATTGAACGTGTTAAGGGCAATCACGTCGTAATGGTCGGCCACCCGTTTGGCCAAAACGGTGTAGATGGAAAAGCCGATCGCGGCCCCGAGCGTGATCGAATCACCCCAAAGGACCCTCGCCTGCCCCTGCTGCCCATGCGGGATTTCCAGGACAGCGATTCCGGCGAAGGCCATGGCCATTCCGACCACCTTGCCCGCGGACAGTGATTCGATTCCCATGGCCCGAGCCAGGGCCAGGATCAAGATCGGGTCGAGCGCCACAATGATGGCCGAGTGCGACGGCAGAGTGTAATCGAGGCCCGTGGTGAACAGGCCCTGATTCACGATGACGCCGAAGAAGGTTAGGGCGATCAGAATAGGAATATGCCGCCGCTCGATCGGAACGCGGCGTTTCTGGAAGCAATAAATGGCAAGCATCACGGCGCCGGCGATCTCGAACCGGAAGGCAACCAGAGTAAGCACGTCCAAGTGCTCGAGTGCGACGGAAGTGGCTACGTAATTCACTCCCCACATCAGCAGGACCGCAGAAAGGCCGCACGCCAAAGCGAGCGACGTTGGCCGTTCCGAAGTGGCGCGGGAGGTTTCGGCGAGAGTGGTGTTCAAGTCTGTCGCACCTTCTAGCCGAGGACTTCACGCCGCCGCGTTAGAGATTCGATGCGCTCAATTCGAGGCGTGTAGCCGATTCCCGGTGCGGTCGGGACTTCGATCGTGCCGCGAGGCGAGACTTCGACTTCGGGCTCGATGATGTCCTCGTCCCAATATCTCCGACTCGCTGAAACGTCGCCCGGGAGCGAGAAATTCGGCAGCGTAGACATGGCAATGTTGTGGGCACGCCCGATTCCCGATTCGAGCATCCCGCCGCACCACACGGGAACGGAGTTTTGCTGGCAGAGGTCGTGCAGTCGGCGCGCCGCCATGTGTCCCCCCACGCGTCCGAGCTTGATGTTGATGATGCGGCAGGCGCCCAACTCGATCGCGGCGCGCGCCTGCTCGGTTCCACGGATCGATTCATCGAGGCAAATCGGTGTCTCGAGTTGTCGCTGCAGCGCGACGTGGCCGTACACGTCGTCCCAGCCGAGCGGCTGCTCGATCATAACCAGATAGTACGGGTCCAGCTGTTTGAGCAGCGGCGCGTCTGCCAAAGTATAGGCGGAGTTTGCGTCGACCATCAGGCGGATGCGCGGAAACCGCGCGCGCAGTGCCCGCACTGGCTCGAGCTCGAGTCCGGGTTTGATTTTGATCTTGATGCGCTGATATCCGGCGGCTAGTTCGCGCTCGACCTTGCCCAGCAGTTTTTCGACCGACGGCTGAATGCCGATCGAAACGCCGCAGGGAATCTCGCCGCGCACTCCGCCGAGCAGCTTCGCGAGTGGGACATTCTTCCCCTTGGCTTGGGCATCCCAAATGGCCGTCTCGACACCACCCTTGGCCATATGGTGGCCGCGAATGTGGGCCAGTCTGTCCCAGACTTCCGAGGAAGAGGCAAATTCCCTGCCGCGCAGCACGGGCCAGATGAAATCGCGAATGATGTGCCATGCCGTCTCGACCGTCTCGTAGGAATAAAACGGGTCCTCGCCGGCGGTCGATTCGCCCCATCCCGTTACACCATCGACGTCGGCTTCGACCAGCAGAATCCTCCGGTGCTTCGACGTATCAAAGCTCGTCTGGAACGGTTCAATCAGTTCAAGATGAATTTCGCGCAGCGTGAGTTTGTTCAGGCGCATGGAGATCGCTTTCGCCGCTCTAGGGCTCCTCAGCTTTCTCAATCCTCATCGAAGGCGGGCAGCTTCAACCCAGCTAGACTGGCAATGGGCTCCAAAATGTAATCGGCGGTCGGGCCTGGCGTTTCTAAGCCCGTGGCCGCGCAGCCCGCACGAAAAAACTTCTGAAATTGATCCCGCGCGCGCGCTTGATGGCGAGCGCCTTCCTCACGATCACTGGCCCTGATCTCCCCGATGTTCGCCGGCAGCGACACTCGCGCCATAGGGCCCGCGAGCGCCGGAGGATTGTCCGCAAGGATGTTCTTGACACGGTCGGAATCGAGCCACCACTCGGCAACGAGCCGGTCGGTCGGCAGACCCGCGTGAAGGGGGCTCTCCGTGAAGCCGTAGCAATTCTGTATGTAGCGACGCGCCACCGCTCCGAGTCGCACCAGATTGAAATACGCGTTCTTGATTTCGAGCGGATCAAACGTCCACTCGACCAGGTGGATGCCACGCTTCAGGGCCTCGTAGCGCTGGAACAATTTCAGCCGACGTCCTACGCCTCGGTCGCGGTAGGCGGCCGCAACCGCCGTCATGTGCGAATGCAGGAAGGGCTGGCCGTCGCGGACGCCCGGCAGGGCCAGCGTGAATCCCACCATTTTTGCCCCATCGAACGCGCCGATGATCTGGCCGCCCGTATGCTGGGCGACGACGAAGATCGTCGAGGGAACTACGACATCCTCGCCCCAAGTGGCCTGCTCGAGCTCGACGCACAGTTCGTATTCGGCGAGTGTGTGGCACAGCCGAACGGCGATTTCCTCGAGCGCTCGATTCTGCTCAGGCATGCCTCCGTCCTGTCTAGACACGAGACTCATGCACTTGCTTTGGCCGCGTTCCATAGCTCTTCCATGCGCTCGCGCGGCAAATCCGCGAACCGACGGCCCTCGGTTGCCGCCCTTGATTCCATCCATTCGAAGCGCCGCTTGAACTTTCGATTCGCCTTTTTCAGGGCGATTTCCGGATCGACGTCCAGGAACCGCGCGAGGTTCACCGCGACAAACAGCAAGTCTCCGATTTCCTCCTCGCGTAATGGTCGCTCCGAGCCAGAGACGGACTCGAGTTCCTTTCTCTCCTCATCGAGCTTTTCGAAAATCCCGGCCAAGCTGTCCCAATCGAATCCGACACGGGAAGCCCGCCGCGTAAGCTGGTCCGCCTCGAGCATGGCCGGCAACGAGCGCGGCACCCCAGCGAAAATCGACGGGGCTCCGGAACCCTGTTTCGCTACCGCGCTATCTGCCCCACTCCCCTCTGCGGCGCGCTCGGCCGCTTTCAGTTCTTCCCACTTCCTCAGCACATCCGCCGACGTAGCGGCCTTCGTCGCGCCGAAAACATGCGGATGGCGTCGAACCATCTTCGTGTACACGGTTTCGATCACGTCGGCGACGTCGAATCGGCCAAGTTCTTCCGCAAGAATCGAATGAAACACAACCTGCAGCAGTAGATCGCCTAGCTCGCCAGCGAACTTCCGCGGATCACCCGACTCCATTGCTTCGAGCACCTCGTACGTCTCTTCGATCAGGAACTTGCGGAGCGATTCATGCGTCTGCTCGCGGTCCCAGGGGCATCCGCGAGGGCCTCGCAGACGTTCCTCGAGAGCCACGAGCCTTGCGAACCAGGCGCCGGCCCTCCGGTCAGCTGGTGTCAAGCGGATATCCGGCCTGGCCCGAGCGCGCCGTTTGCGCGGTGCCGGGCGGGATCTCCGATGGGGTGAGGAAGTTTTTCGGACTGACGCCAAGGCGAGTCTCGTCGCTCCCGAGGTAAGGAAACAATGTAAGTCACGTTGCCCCGATTGACAACTGCCGCCTTGTCTTTCTGTTGCGCCACGATAGTAATGTCCCCTTTTCTCCAAAATAGAAATGTCCCCCTAATACGACTTCCGAAAGGAGGTCGGATTGGGGCGGACAGAGATGAGCCAGGAGGAACTGCGGAGAGTGG
>Ga0187783_10000264_pt1 | contig 39743 bp, 35 predicted proteins | sample 1015_SJ02_MP02_2_FD_132471 | JGI IMG/M metagenome (GOLD analysis project Ga0187783, IMG submission 132471) | Tropical peat soil microbial communities from peatlands in Department of Meta, Colombia - 1015_SJ02_MP02_20_MG | ecosystem: Environmental > Terrestrial > Soil > Wetlands > Peat | place... | reverse complement strand
GCTCGGATCAACTTCTGACTCATCAGGGCAAGAGCTTCTTCGGCCAATTTGCGTTCGGTGATGTCGATGGCTGAGCCGATATAGCCAGCAAACGAACCGTCTGGGTTGAATCTCGGTACACCGGACTGAAGGATCCAGCGATATTCTCCGTCATGGCGTCGCACCCGATACTCCATCTGATAGGATTCGCGCCGTCCTATTGCCTTCGTCTCGATATCGAGCCACCGCTCTAAATCTCCAGGATAGAGACCCTCCGTCCAGCCATTTCCCAGCTCGTGTTCGAGCGACCGCCCCGTAAAGTCGAGCCAGGCCTGGTTGAGGTAGGTGCAAAGCATGTCGGTTCCAGACATCCAAATCATCACCGGAGCCGTGTTCGCGACCAAGCGAAAACGTTCCTCGCTCTCGCGCAGCGCCTCCTCCGTCAGCTTGCGCTCGGTCACATCCATACTCGTACCAACCACCTCAACGACTTCGCCTAATTCATTCCGCACGGGGTGCGCAATGGCGTGGAGGTGCTTTATCGTTCCATCCGGGAGAACGATTCGATAGTCTGACAGGACATTCACGTTCAATCCGGTTATCTCCTGTCTCACGACTTGCTCCATCCGCGCGCGATCTTCAGGATGGACCCTCGCCAAAAACTGAGACAGAGAAGGACTCGTTTTCTCGGGATCGTAGCCCAAGATGCGAAACATCTCTTGCGACCAAAACGCGTCGCCTGTAGGTACGTTCCAAGCCCAACTTCCGCTATGTGCCAGTCTTTGTGCCTCCGCCAGATAACCCTCACTCCGACGGAGCGCCTCCTCCGCGCGTTTGCGCTCGGTGATGTCAACGATGACCGCTACCCATCCATCTGCGATTCCACCAGCGTCGAACGTGGGAGTATAGGTTGCTGAAATCCATCGGCGCCCGATGCTCGGATAAGTCACTTCTTCCTCGTAAGTGACATTCTCTCCTGCAAGTGCTCGTTCAAAGTAGGGCCGCAAAACTTCAAATAATTCAGTTCCCAACACCTCCACGATCGGGCGACCCACGATTTCTCCCAACGGGCGCTCGAGCAAATCCGCCAAACGTTGGTTCGCCCACAGGTACCGGAAATCCCGGCTACAACGAGCCACAGCCGCCATCCGCTTCGTGGCTAACTCCAACGTTTCCTGGACTGTTCTTTTCTCGGTAATGTCCTCCACCATCGCGACTACCAACGGAGACGTACGACGGTTCAACAATGAGATAGTCAAGCGGCCCCAAATCAACGAGCCGTCTCGACGAATGAAACGCTTCTCCAGGCTGTAATGATCGATCGAGCCCGCCCGTAGCTGTTCGAAAAGAGCCCAATCCCTTTTGGCATCTTCGGGGGGCGAAAACTCGACGCAGTGCTTTCTTAGCATTTCCTCTTCGCGGAAACCTAACATCGAGCAAAGGGCCGGATTGACGAACAAAGGCTGGCCCTCTAGGTTCTCCAACGCAATGCCGATGGGACTCGCTTTGAACGCGTCGTAGAAGAGCTGGTCGGAGTCTTGCCGTTGGATGATCTTTCGGTGTCATTGGAGAGAGATAGTGCACTAGGCTTACGATTACTACAACTCTAATTCCAGCTTGTCAGAAAGTTCCAACCATGAAAGTGAGACCAACCTTTTGAGGAAATCAGCCTCAGATGCATTGATTACGGGAAGGACATCTTCGAGCACAGCGAGTCAGCAATAAAGGTAAGCTTCAAGCCCTACACGTTTACAGAGGATAGATCAGCTTTACCGTTAAGCAGGCTGGACAGAGCCGGGCGCGACACCTGAAGTGCGGTCGCGGCGGCCGTCACCAAGAGGCCAGCTGGCTCGATGATTTCTGTGCGAATGAAATCGCCCGGATGAGGCGGGTTCTTCATGGGCAAGGTATCCGCTCCCTTCGTCCTAATGATAATCCTCCAAATTCAAATCGCAGATTTCTTGCTCTGCGCAACCATCATCTTCTAAACAGCTTGTGTTAGGTTCTGCAACACCCAAGCCCCTCTTCAAGCCGAAAGGATTCAACTTCTCAGTGGAGGGCATCTTGGCTTATTGGGATGTCAGCTCGTTTGTTTTTGCAGTCCTCGAATGGAGCTTCAGTGCCCCCTCGATTCACCGTCGTGCTGAACTGGCCTTCCCTGCTCAAGAAATGACGCCGGGCACAAAACTCGGCCCCTACCGATGGAAATTTTCAGAAGTTCGGGCTCTCCCACGTTCGATTCGCTAAGATGTTTTGCACGTCCACCTGGTAGGGTTGTCCGGGATTCCAGTTTCCCGAATAGTGGAATCCGATGCAGGCCCAGAAAACGTAGCTCCAGCCATTCTGCGCGGCGATCTGGTCCACTGTCTGGCCGTCGTACAGCCAGGGCCCACCATCGTAGAAATCGCCGTCATAGCAGGAACGGATGTGGGCCGCGTACCAGTCTACGTTCAATGCCGTAGCCTGCATGGTGTCAGGATAGCCGCCGTGAACCACGGTGCCGGTGCAGTCTTCGTTCTTGATTTGCATAAGGCCGTAGGAGGCTTCGCCCACCGGCCCACAGACATCACCCAACGTGTTCTGGTGCCAGTACGATTCTTGGACGGCGTCAGCACGAATCGTGTCTTCGTCAATGCCCCACTTGCAGCCAGCCCACTGAATGATCTCGGTGGTTGTACCGGTGAAATTGCCGGTGACCTGTGCTCGTTTGTTGACCCATTTCGTCCAATAGTTCTCTGCGCTAGCCCAATTGAATGAGGAGGAGGGAAAGACGGTGTGGTTCGCTGTGTCGTTATCTGGCCTTGGCTCCCAAGAATTCGGGTTGACCGCGGACGAACAGTAGGCGTCGGAACGCGGGAGGTAGGTCGAATGCGACGGTTCCGTACCGAAATAGATCGTGACCGTAAAATTCGCGCCGCTGACGTTCGCTCCATTCACTGTCACATTCTGGCTCGCAGGACTGAATGTGTAGCTGACACTGGTGGACGTTGTGTGACTGACCCCGATCGTATAGCTCCCGTTTGAGAGTCCCCCAAATGCGTACGTTCCCGAGCTGTCCGCGATTGCCGTCGCGGCGGCCTTGCCGCTCAAAGTCACGCTGGTTCCGCTCCCGTTCGCTGCGGGCGTAATCGTGCCAGAAATGCTGAACGTTCCTTGGGCCGAGCCCGTGAAATTCACCCCATTGATGTTGGCTCCATTCACCGTCACATTTTGATTTGTAGGAGTGAAGGAGTAGCCACCGTTCATAGGTGTAACCGTGTACGACCCGTTGGCCAAGCTCGTGAACGTGTAAACCCCTCCGGCGTTCGCAACCGTTGTGGCACTCGTCGCCCCACTCAAAGTCACTGTTGCTCCGCTCCCAGCGGCGGTCGGGCTGATCGTCCCAGAGAGGCTGAACGTCTCGGCTGTGGCCGTGAAATTAACACCTGTGACGTTGGCCGTGTTAATCGTTACATTTTGAGTTTGAGGCGCGAACGTGTAACCCACCTGGCTGGGGGTCACGGCATAGGCCCCATCCGGCAAACCCGTAAAGGTGTAGGCCCCCGAACCATCGGCTGTCGTGGTCGCGCTTTTGGCTCCACTGAGGGTCACTGTTGAGCCGGTACCTGCTGGTTTCGGGCTGATCGTTCCAGAAATCTCAAAGGTCTGAGTTTGAGGCTGACCCGTTTGAGCCGGCGTACTACTCGTCGAACCGGCACAGCCCCACAACAGAGTGACCGAGACGGGTAGCAGAGCCCAAACGACGAGGCCGATTCCGACACGTCCTGGGGTCTGGATTTGCGTTGGCCCACCTTTCAGAAAGCGTAGAGCTCTGAACGGCCTGCGTATACTGTCTGAAAGGCCGGTTTCGGTACAGCTTCGGGGTTCTCTTCTGGCTGCCTCTGACCACCGCGAGATATTGCTTCACAAATCATCTCTTCGTCTGCCATTCGCCGCCGCCACCAATCCCCTGAGGAATTTGAGCGAAAAAGCATCCAGGAAAATTCGGTTAACTTCTCGGGTGCAACGGTGAAGTTTGTTGTGAACGATGAGAACAGTGAGAACCAGGAGAGGGTTTCTCCAGAGGTATCCGGGGACGAGGACACAAACGCCGTCCTCTTCCCCAGACCCCTTCTCCTGCAACAAGGCTTAAGCAGTAGAAGCGCAGTTCTTCGGTCTTTCTCAGACCGTTGCGGCAACGGCAGGAATCGAAGCTGACAAGGGCCACTCTCGCGTGCCGAAGCACTCGCTTGCATCACATCTCGTCGCTCAGAATGTAAACCTTGCGGGTGGTTCGGCAAGTGCTCGGGCATCGCTCGATCACCTCAACGATGCGGTACGTTGGGACGAGCGATGGACAAGCCGCCGAGGCTGCTCAGGCCGCTTTGATGCGGCTGTTTTGAACGGTCGGAGCGCTCTCGATTGCCGGACTCGAAAACAAGCGAACATCCGGCCTTTAGTGAGTTGTTGCTTCGAATGTACGGTTCACCGGATTGCGGACCCTTCCTTAAATTCTAGGCGCAACCCATTTGCCTATCTCGTAATCAGAGAATAAGCAGAGCATAAGGCAAGCGAGACACAGTCCTTGTCGAACGGAACGGCTTGATGAGAGCTCCACTCGTCCGCAATGAGTACACTCCCATCCATCGAGGAGGCCGTCTAAGGACCATGTCCCGGATATTGCAGGTGTGGTTCTTGATTCTTGAACTATCCAGCTGTAGTGGCTATCCTTCACCTTCGTCGGGGCCTCCGCCCGCCGTATCGATCACCAAGGCGCAGGATCTTGGCGTCATCCCGACAAACCCAGATATTCTCGGACGAGACGGAGGCTACAGCGCGCTATTCCAGGGTTACTCCGTGTGGCTGTACGGAGACACATTTATAGCCAAGCCGAACGCCGAAGACCAAACCTTGCTCAGCGATTCTTGGTCGTTTACAGCGGACCTCAACGCGCAATCCGGTATTACCGGATTTCAGGAGCGACTGGATTCTGCTGAAGCGCCCACCATGATTTTGCCGCTGACTCCAGCCGAAGAAGCCTTCAACCAGGCGCACAACGTCAACGACTGCCAGGCGCAACCTTGCGGCGCGCGCTGGGCGCTTTGGCCGTCGTCGATCGTCGTCAGCCCTAGCGATGGAAGCGCTTTGATTTTCTATATGTTGGTCAGCGCGCAGCCCGGCGATTTTAACTTTCAAGGGATCGGCGCCTCCGTCGCCACATGGCAGAGCCTGCAACAACAGCCGCAGCGTCCCATCTTGAATCCACCAATTGTGGCAGGCCATCCGGACTTGCTCTTCACCCAGAACGAGCCGGGTTTTGGTTCCGCCTCCTTCATTAGCAATGGAATGCTTTATGTCTACGCATGTGGGTATGTGACCGGTTGCCAGTTGGGCAAAGTCGACCCCTCCAACGCTCAAGATCGCAGCGCTTGGAGCTTCTACGCCGGCAGCGGGAATTGGTCCGCGCAAATTAGCGATGCCGTATCGGTCTTCAACGACGCCAACATTCTCAGCGTCTCCTGGAACGCCTATCTCCAGCGGTACCTCGCCGTCTACAGCCCGCCGTTCTCGCAAAATGTGGTGATGCGCACATCCGTGAATCCCGAAGGCCCTTGGTCCAGCGAAATCGTGGCCTTCGTCGCCATGCAGCCAGCAAGTGGCAACGTGTACGACGCGCTCGCCCACGTCGAGTACGATTTCGACGATGGGCAGACGATTTATGTGAGTTATTCGCGTTCCACGCCCGCACCCTTTTCCAGTGAAGTACGGCTCGTTGCAGTGGAACTGAATTCTACCGGCGCACAGCCGTGAGGGAGTGTTCAGTCGTGTTTGTCGCAGCACATCGGCTGTTTCAGCGCGGATGGATTGGAGGCCGATATGGGCGAAGTTTACCGCGCCTGCGATCCCAAACTGGGGCGCAACGTAGCTATCAAGGTTCTCCCTGAAGCATTTCGCCGGAGATGCGGCCCGCATGGCCCGTTTCCAGCGTGAAGCCAAGGTTTTGGCCTCCCTCGATCATCCCAACATCCCTTCGATCTACGGACTCGAAGATTCGGGCGGTACGCATGCGCTTGTCATGCAGTTGGTGGAGGATCCGACTCTGTCTGATCGGATCAAAGCTGGGCCGATTCCCGTCGATGAGGCCGTCCATCATCCTCCGGCTCCGGCGCGTCAGGACCGTTGGGTCCGACCACCAAAGCATCAGCTACAACCGCCGCGCTGAAGTTTGGGGCCATGCGAAAGAACGGCTATAGGCTGGCGCGTCGATTCCAAACGATCCGGAGCTCGCAGCCGATTTGACCGCCATCACGTTCGACTATTCAAGACTGAAAGTGCGCCACGGCAGCATCATTCTTGAGTCCAAGGACGAGATGAAGCGGCGCGGTTTGCGTTCACCGGACGGGGGGACACTTTGGCGGCGAGTTTCGTCTGATGTCCGCGGTTTAGAGTTAGCGTGTGCCGACTTCCAGGCTTATGTCAGGCTACCGAACTGATCCATCTCGAAACAGAGGCAAAAGCCTGACAGGAGGTAATTTCCAAAGAGTACCTAGCTGGCGGTCAAAGTCGCGCGGTTGAAAACGTTGCAGACCGCAGTAAGGCGTTGTCGTCAGCTCTCCTAAGTACGGGCCATCGGGAGTATCATAGAAATCTGCGCGAATGAAGTCCAGATCCTTGCCGAGCATTTCTGCAGCAGCGATCATCTCGATTAGGTGCAAAGGTCGGCCTACGGTGCCGTCAATATCCTCGTACTTAAGTAGAACGTTGAGTTTTTCCCACGAGGGACTATAGAACCGCCGTCTGTGGTCCTTGAAACGACACGCGTCGACTTGAATCAGTTTGACGACACCAGCGAAGACAAAGAGCTTGTAATCATTCGGTATTTCTCCGGTGCCGTCATCAACGAATTGCTCGACTATAATGCGCGGCTTGATGTGTTTGTAAGGCCATTCTCGCGTCCGTTCATAGTAGCTCTGACCCAACCATTTAGTGCAGGTTTCGATAAGAGCGGCACGGTCGAGGGTCGACTTGTCTCTCACGATTTCAACCCAGCCTGAGCCGTGTGTCGCCTTAACGACAAATTCATCCGGGAGTTCATGAAACGGAACAGTTTTTGGATCACTGGTAAGGTGGTAAAGTCTCGGTAATATCTGCGGGCCAAGGCGTTCCTCTACGTAAGAGCGCATAGTTGCTTTATCCGCAAGTTGTGTTAGCAGGTTACGACGGTCAAAGAGGATTCGGTGCAAAACTTTCTCATTGAACGTTTGGGGACGAATGATGTTCGGAAAATAGCCATGGCGTCTTTTATGCCCTCGGACCCGTATGATGCAGTCCAAAACCTGGCGCGGTAAAGCTTTCTTGACTTCCTTTTTGATTCTCGTTGAAGCCGAATGTAGGGGGGAGGCTCGTTTCACTGTTTTATCTTCCTGCCTGGCTTAATCCCTGAAAAGAATCTTTCTAGCTCGCTTGACATCGCGCTCAGTCCACAGCCGAACGCTCACGCCCTCGATTTTCTGCAGCGATGCCGCCCTTGCATCTGGCGCCATTGGCGCAGGTGGTCGCCGTGTTGATTCGTAAGTGATCGATCCTACTATCCTTGGGCCGACTGCCGCTGTTTGTAAGAGAATTGCCGGGAAGAATGAGATTCAACTCGAGTGATCTGAATCGCCCAAGAGAGCTCGGCTTTTGCATCTTCGACCTCCACCCTTCGAATCGGCAGGACGGGAGAGGCTTAGCAAACCTGATTGTGCGTGTAAAACGCGGGGTGCAAATCATCAGACCAAAGGCTTGGAGCCGTTGACTTTGCAACCGAACGCGATGGGCAGGCCTCTCCCATCCCGCACCAATAGCGGAGATTTCGTAGGGGCCCAAGTGGGTGCCGCAAGTCAGGACCATTTGGGGGTGGATTATAGCCTAGGAACACTAACGACAAGTTGGCTGGAACTGTCCGGTAACGCCAACTCGGACCTGAAGACAACCGAGCAATATGTGCATCCGAGCGGAGAGCGAAATCGCGGAAGCCGAAGCACGGAAGGCAACTGTGCGATTCAATGATCTACTGTGGTGAATTTGTGGGGACTACGCGAGCATGTTCCGTCAACTAAATGCAATTCCACGAATCTACAATCATGCTGCTAACCAACGCCCGTTTAACAGATGGACGGCAAATCACTCAAAACGCGGCCGGTATGCCAAAGCACCGAACAACCACTCTTAATCAGCCGGTTCCAGGTTCGAGTCCTGGGCGGCTCACCACTTATTTCCGTCCCTTGATCGAGATACAAAACGCCGGTTGGCTACTCTGGCAAGGTCGGTCGTTCACTTTGACCGAATCTTTGACCACCCAGCTGCTCTCGGGCTCCCGTGAGACTCCCATCGGCCGCGGAGCTTCTCATACACAGTTGAACCTGCGGCGTGACGCCGTTGCCTCGCATCCACTTTGGATTGATTCCAATTCAGAGGCTAATCCGTCTGATACATAAGGGAGGGCCACTCATGACATCCGATCCCATTCTGGAATCTGCCCCTGGCACCTCGCAGCAGAGCGGCTTTCGAAGAGTATTTGTTGGGCCACACGGCATTCGGGCGGGTTGGAGGTTGCTGCTGTTCTTGGCGTTCTTCGCGGTACTTCTGTTCTTGGTTGAGGGCGGGATGGGGCTGATCCCCGGTGTGGCGGCCACGGCGAAGCAAACACGTCAGGGAAACGTTCTTACGCCCCGGTTCGAGCTTGTTTTCGAGTCGGTCTCCCTTGCCGTTGCCTTGTTGTCTGCCGGAATCATGGGCCGAATCGAGAAGCGCCCGTTCGCCGCTTACGGGATGCCGTGGGCGGCGGCATTCGGGAGAATGTTTTGGCAAGGCGCCGTTTGGGGGCTGGCTTTCGAATGTCTGGAAATGCTGGTGATTTATGCTTTCGGCGGATTCACAGTTGGAACGCTGGCGCTGGCAGGGTTTGAACTGTTGAAGCATGCGGTTTTGTGGGCGATCGCATTTACGATCGTGGGGATGTTCGAGGAATTCCTGTTTCGGGGTTACGCCCAATTCACGCTCGCATCGGGAGTGGGGTTCTGGCCTGCCGCGGTCGTGCTATCCGCCTTATTTGGAGCGGTGCATCTGACGAATCCAAAAGAAGGCTGGGTGGGCGCTCTGTCAGTATTTCTCTTCGGGATGTTTGCGTGTCTTACGCTGAGGCGCACAGGAAGCTTGTGGTTCGCCGTCGGATTTCATGCGGCGGGGGACTACGCGGAGACGTTCATCTTCTCGGTTCCTGATAGCGGTATCTTGGCCACTGGACATCTTCTGAATTCGAGCCTGCATGGACCGCGATGGTTGACAGGCGGGTTCATTGGGCCAGAAGCGAGTCTGATCTGTTTCGCGCTCTTCGCCATCGCCTTTCCGGCATTCCATTGGGCGTACCCGGCGAAGAAGGCTCAGCCCAGAATCTATCAGGCCAGCTAGTTTTACGAGTAATCGGCTGACTCCAGAGGCACTAATCGGCGCTCTCCGGGCCTCCGGATAAATCATCTTGCACGTCGCATATACTACGCGGATTCCAACTGACAGGGCCTATGCCCGTTCAGTCCGCATTTAGGCAGTCGCAATATCAGCCTTGCCACCAGACAACTCTGTGGGGTCATGGGCCACCTGCTGGATGCTGACGTCGAGTAACCGTCCAGCATCGATGTAGAGCAATTGCGCCAGGCGGGCCACGGTGCCCGTCCAGCCAGTTTGGTGGCTGGCGCCAATGCCCGCCCCATTATCACCGTGGAAATACTCATAGTAGAGGATCAAATCCTTCCAATAGGGATCGTTTTTGAACTTGCTGGCTTCGCCGTACACGGGACGAGTCCCATCGGATCGTCGCAAGAAGATACTGACCAGGCGGCGACAAATCTCTTGAGCGACTTGGTAGAGATTCATCTGCTTGCCGGAACCAGTCGGACAATCGATCCTAAACGAGTCGCCATAGTACATATAAAACTGGATCAGTGCGCGGACGATCAGCAGGTTGATGGGAAACCAGACTGGACCGCGCCAGTTGGAGTTGCCGCCGAACATGCCCGTCTGTGATTCGGCCGGTTGATACTGGACGACGTACCTCGCATCGCCTAGGTCAAACTCGTAGGGATGCTCTAGGTGCCAGCGCGAAAGAGAACGAATGCCGTGCGGGCTCAAGAAGCGGCTCTCGTCGAGCATACGCGTGAGGATCCTCCGCAGTTTCTGCTCTCCACAAACCGCCAGCAAGTGGCGGCCTCCGAAGCCGGCCTTTTCGAAAGGGTGAATCTTGGCGACCAGTTCAGGATACTTGCGTAGAAACGCTGCGGCGCGCGTCCCTAAACTGGGAAACACGTCCAGAGACGAGGGGGACACGATGACGGTAGCGCAAAGAGGGAGGAGACCAACCATCGAGCGCACCTTTAGCCGCATCGCTTGTCCGCCAGGAAGATGCAGTAGGTCATAAAAGAAGCCGTCCTCTTCGTCCCAAAGCTCATCCCGATCTTCGCCAAGCGGATCCATGGATCCGGCGATCCACATAAAGTGTTCCAAGAACTTGACCGCGAGACCTTCGTATGACGGGTCCTCGTGGGCCAATTCGAGAGCAATTTCGAACATTGCCTGCGAGAATAACGCCATCCATGCGGTGCCGTCGGCCTGTTCCATGAAACCACCCGTAGGCAAGGGGGCGCTGCGGTCAAAGACGCCGATGTTATCGAGCCCTAAGAAGCCACCCTCGAAGATGTTGTGACCCCGCGGGTCCTTGCGGTTCGCCCACCAGGAAAAATTGAGCAGCAACTTTTGAAATACGGCTTCAAGAAACTCGATGTCGCCCGTGCCGTGAGCTTGCTTGTCCGCGTTGTAGGTAAATAACGCAGCGAAAGCATGCACGGGGGGATTGACGTCGCCGAAGTTCCACTCATAGGCGGGTAGCTGACCATTGGGGTGGAGGTAAGTTTCCTTCAGCACTAATGAGAGCTGTTCCTTACCAAAGTCGGGATCGACGGCATCGATGGCAATGGTATGAAATGCCAGGTCCCAGGCGGCGTACCAGGGGTATTCCCACTTGTCTGGCATAGAAATGACGTCGTCGTTGACCATATGGAACCAGTTGAAATTACGGACGCTCGGATTCCTCTTCCCCAGCAAGGGGGAGTGGCCGTGATCGGTGAGCCACTGATCGAGATCGAAAAAATAATACTGCTTGCTCCAGAGCATGCCAGCCAGAGCCTGTCGGATCACGTTCCTTTCATCTTCCGATGAACCCTGAGGCATGATGACCTCATAGAAGCTGTCGGCTTCCTTTTTCCTCATGGCAAAAATCTGCTCATAGCTCTTGCCGAAAACGTCGCTCGCGGCCACACCTGGCAGACTCCGGTTGGCCTCGACGAGGCGCATCCGGAGGACAGACTGACCCTTCGCCGGAATTGTGACTTCGCGGTGTGCAGCCATTTTCGTGCCGCTGCGGTTAGGGTTCAGCACCCCTTCCTGCTTGTGAACCAGGTACTCGTGGAAGGCGTCTTTCACATAAGGAGACGCGTTCGGCTGGTTGAGGATCCGTTTGTTGTTGGTCTCGTTCTCCGTAAACAGAAGCGGGACTTCCTGATCGAAATAGATCCGGCGCAGACCGAGTTCGGGGTGGTCAACGTCCACAGCGCTGAAACCGTCTGGCGCGCTCGCTGCTTTGAGAGACGGCCGTGCGGTCCCCGCCTGCCAGGACCAGGTATTGCGAAACCACCACTGCGGCAGCATATGCAGATTGGCTGGCTCAGGCCCCCGATTCCAAACGGTGATCTGAATCAGAATATCCTCCGGAGAATTCTTGGCATATTCAACGAAGACGTCGAAGTAGCGATCACCCTCGAAAATGCCGGTGTCGAGCAGTTCGTATTCAAATTCTCGGCGGCCACGTTCCCGGTTGGTCTTGACAATTTGTTCGTAGGGGTACGCCGCCTGCGGGTACTTGTACAGGTACTTCATATAGGAGTGGGTCGGGGTCGAGTCGATGTAGAAGTAATATTCCTTTACGTCCTCTCCGTGATTGCCCTCGCTATTGGTGAGACCAAACAGGCGCTCTTTGAGAATAGGGTCTTTGCCGTTCCACAGTCCCACGCAAAAACACAGGCGCTGCTTGTCGTCGGAAAAGCCGGCTAGGCCATCTTCACCCCAGCGATAGGCGCGCGAGCGGGCTTGGTCGTGAGTAAAGTAATCCCATGCATTCCCGTCCTGGCTGTAATCTTCGCGTACGGTGCCCCATTGCCGCTCGCTGAGATAAGGGCCCCATTTTTTCCAGGGAGAAACTCGATTGCGGAACTCTTCTAGTCTAATGCGTTCGGGATCGAGCACGGTGGTTGACATGAGGCCTCCTCCCAAAGCTGACGCCCATAGTACAGAACCGGCGGCATCGCATAATTTCGAGATGTGACGGGTGCTGCTTACGTTATTCAGGAGCAGAGAACTGTTGGACCGCCATTGCGGCTAAGCGGCATTTTGCGGCAACGTGTCGATAACGGCTGGGGGGAGCCACTCACTGTGAGCGTTTTGTAACGACTAGCAGCGGGGCCGGCTCCAGAAAAGGAGTCTATCTCCTCAGTTAATGCTGCGCAACTGTCTACTGTCCCAGTTCCTATACCAATATGCGGCCTTATCCTGTACCAGCCAATGAGCGAGCACGACCGTCGTAAGAGGCGGCTTGGACGACGCGTAGCCTCGTTGGCACATCGTTCGCGTCTTCGGCGAAAACATCAAAGGCGGTGCAGTTGCTTCAGTCTAGTTCGCAGGCGCTGAATCATTCATGCTGAGAAGCAAGCCGGCTCCGGCGCGGACTCTCACCTGGCCCTTTGCTGCATCGAGGATGATCTCTCCCGAAGGATTTGCAGGTCCGGCACGACGAATCCGCAAATTCGTGAGGTCGTACGTGCCGCAAGCGTCAGACGAAAAGAGCCAAAGGGCTTGCAACGCTTCTCCGACATCAGAAGTGACAGTGCACCCGCGCTCTGGATTCGATCGCAAGGGGCCGAGCACGCCGCCGTTCACTGGCTTGCCAACCCTCTCCCCATGAGCTACGACATAGCCCCCACCTCGGTAGACGACGTCACCGCCGATCTGAACGGTCGTCCACGCATTAGCCGGGGTGCCCCGGTCCGCGCCGCCGAGCGGAACCTGAGCGCGCTCCACCTCGGTGAACGAGGCGATCGCTCGGAGATCTGTCGTGACCGAAAGCTTTCCTTCGCTCGTCTCGAGTGTGTCGAATCGAAGGGACAGGCTGGCAGGATGCCCATCGGAAGCGGCTGTCACGTTTACAATGCGGCCGATGACTTTCGCACCCGCGCGAATGGCCCCGCCATTGGGCAGCGGAACATCTTGCATCACGCGAGCGCTGATGATTTCGCCGGGTTTGCACTTGGTCGAGGAGAGTGTGAAATCCAAGCGGACCGGCAGAATGGTCCCGGCGGGGATGGTGAATGCGAGGATTAGAAGCAAAACCCAGAGTGCTGTGCTTCTTAGAGCGACATCCATGCTATGTACGCTCCTGTTTATCGTTCGCCGCTGAAGGCCGGCTCAACCATCAGTTGACAGGCATCTTTTCATGCTCAGCAATGCCCCGGCGCCGCCCGGGCGTCAGGCGTTTGTTCGAAAAAAGGGAGCGCACCGGGGTAGCCTTCATCCGACCCGATCGGTGCAGGTAGAGACAGAATAGAAAGAAGGACCGGGCGCATAGCTGTCAAAACTAGCAGACTCGATATATGACGATAACTGGTCCCTCGAACGGATTATGCTATAAGGCTACGAACCAGCTTGAAAATGGGTGATTGATAGAAAAGCCGCGAGCGCAAAATTGAGGACCTGAAAGGAGACCGTATGTCTGAGGATGCCAATGAGACCTTTTCGCCGTCAATTCGAGGAAATATGGAACGATGAAGACGTTGATCGAATGAAAGGATTGGTTCAGCGGACTACCCGCTGTGGCAACACCGGCTAGGGCGAAGCGATGCAGCCGACTCCCCGAAAATTAACTACACTTCAGATGGCAGTGTTGATTCGCGTGCTCCGTGGGTTCACCGAGCAACAGGTCGACCTCTGCTATTATCCCTCGGCAAAAGATGCGTTCAGTTATGCCCAAGATTTTCTGACGGTCTTCAAAGCCATCGGCTGGAGAGTGAATGACGGTGCGCCGTCAGAGGTCGTGAGCAGCCCGTCCACGGGCCTGGCGTTTGTGGTGAGCGAAAAAGGTGGCCTGCCCCCCGGTGCTGAGGCCCTCCGAGATACGTTACGCATCTACGGGATCGAAGTCGCGACGGTTTGTGACCCCGCTTGCAAAACCGAACCCGGCGGCTTCATTTTGGCCATCGGCCCTACGTCCTGAAAACCGACTCGCTGCGCCCCTGGCGCCTCGCTAGAATTGCGCACCGCTGTTGACCCACGGACAAATGCTGCTGTTGTGGGTTGTCCTTCACCAGAGGGAAACTCAAGCCAGCGCATCCGGCTGCACAACTCGTTTGGTCAATTTGTATTCTGCTTTCGCTCCCGAAAGCACCGCAAAGCGGTCGCATAGAGCTCATCGCCGAACTCGACATCATCCGTTTTCATGGCTCGAGCGTCACCATCCGTATCGAGAGAACATAGCAAAGAGACTTTCACGAGAACGTCGTTGACTAGTTCGGACTCTTCTTCGCTAAGAACGTCATCAAACTTGGCCCTGTATACAAGGACCTCATCGAAAAGATAATGAATTGCCAGCGTTTTCTCAGCCCGAATTAAGGAAGCCATCTTTTTCTCCTGCATGAATGATCGGCACCACTTGTCGTTGGACGTTCTTCTCTCGCTTTGGATAGCGGATGTTCTCGAACTAGAGGAGCCGGATGGGACAGACGGATGCAACGGCGATCTCGGACGCCGCTGACACGACGAACTCACGAACTTCAATCTGTGCTTAGCGGCGACGAGCGTAGTCGAAGTATCGGATACCGATTGTCACGGTAGTAGCGGCTGAACACCAGAGCTACAACGAGCAGCGCAATCGGCGTGAAGACGCTGGCCTCGGGACCAACCACTCCGCCCGTCATCCAGCGCGGCCCACTGAACGAGGAATGGAGCAGATTTTGGTAGGGCACCATACCGCTGTCCGGCACGCCATAAAAGAATGTCTGCCCCCAGTCATATCCCGTGTGAAAACCGACCGCACACCACAGGTTCCCGGTTCGCATCAAAAATAGGCAGAGAAGTAGCCCGAAAAGGACAACAGCGACTAATCCCACTACATTCTCGCCTGGATTCACAGCGTGGCCCAAGCCGAACAAAACTGAAATTACAAGCGCCGCCGGCCAGAACCCGATTCCGGAAGCGAGTGTGTACTGGACATATCCTCGAAACGCGAATTCTTCAAACAGTCCAACTAACAAAAATGTTATGCCCCATGCGAGGAACGAGGACAAAATCGTGGTGCCGTGAATAGCCAGGCCCACAACACGGAACCCGTGAAGCAGAAACATCACCAGCAGGGTGCCGCTGATCGCCAGAAAGCCCAATAGAGAGCCGAACCAGAAGTCCCGCCCGAAGGCTTGACGCGGCGGCAAACCATATTCGCTGAATCTGCGATGCTCGATTTTCCCCATGATCCATGTAGCAAAGCAGAGAATGACGAAGGTGATCGCTTCAGAACCGCTCAGCAAAAGCGGTGTGATCTTGGTTTGGGCAAGACGGTTTTGCGCATTCTGAACACCCTGAAGGCCGCCACGACTGATGAAAACAAAACCGCCGAACAGAATGCCAACCAGGGCGAGGAAAATCAGCAATCGCCAGCCTGCTCGCAGACCGTTGGGACCCACAAAGACTGGCTTCAACTGGAATCCCCTTCCTTGATCTCCAAAGCTGCTGCAGATATACCATCATTTCGCCTCCCGACGTAGGGTTCAGGATTTGACGCCGAGCGCCCGCGGGGCCAACTGGATCAAGCATCCGCCTTCCCAATGGGTATCCTTTAGCATTTGCTAACGACAGACCCGGGGCGGTTTCGTTGACTTGTCTTCCTCGGCAACCTAACATGACCGCAGCATGGCGGAGGCCCAGCCTCTTATCGGTCAAATCGTTTCCCATTACCGCGTTACTGCCAAGCTAGGCGGGGGTGGAATGGGTGTGATCTACCAAGCCGAGGACACCGAGCTTGGCCGATTGGTTGCGTTGAAATTCCTTCCTGAAGACCTAGGCAACGACCTGCAGGCTCTGGAACGTTTCCGTCGGGAGGCTCGGACCGCATCAGCTCTGAATCATCCCAACATCTGCACCATTTATGAGATTGGAGAGCAGGATGGCAAACGCTTCATCGCTATGGAATATCTGCCAGGTATGACCCTGCGGGACGCCATCCTAGGCCGGCCGATGGAGCTGGAGAAGATTCTGGGAATTGCGATCGAAGTAGCCGATGCTTTGGACGCCGCGCACAGCAAAGGAATCATTCACCGCGACATCAAGCCAGCCAACATTTTCATCACCGACCGGGGCCACGCGAAGATTCTTGATTTCGGTCTTGCTAAGGTCAGTACGCCAAAGGATGTGTCGGCAGAGTCCGAAACTCTCATCACGCAGCAGGTAGAATCGGCCCAGCTCACCAGTCCCGGCAGCACCCTGGGGACTGTGGCGTATATGTCGCCCGAGCAGGTGCGTGCCAAGGATCTGGACGCGCGTAGCGACCTGTTTTCCTTTGGGGTCGTACTGTATGAAATGGCAACGGGCGCCCAACCGTTCCGGGGCGAAAGTTCTGGCGTGATCTTCAACTCCATTCTGGAACGAGCACCGGTGTCTCCCGTGCGGCTCAATCCGGACCTCCCCCCCCAAGTGGAAGAAATCATCCACAAGGCTCTCGAGAAGGACCGCCATTTGCGGTATCAGCACGCCTCAGAAATCCGCACTGACTTGCAACGCCTAAAACGCGATACGGACAGCCGACGCGCGGCAGTCGCTGCCGCTCACGAGATGCCCGCAGCGGCCGAGACATCCGCGGCAGAGCGGGAAGCTACGTCGGCAAGCCAATCGGTGAAGGAGGAGAAACCGCGCACCCGTGGTTGGAAGATTGCGGCACCTGTCGCAGCCCTTCTTGTCGCCTGCGTCACCGGTGGGCTGTACTGGCATTCGCGCAGGATGGTCAAACTCACCGACAAGGACACCATCGTAGTTGCCGACTTCGACAACAAAACAGGCGATCCCGTCTTCGATGACACCCTTAAGCAAGCCCTGGCGATTCAATTGGAACAATCGCCCTTCCTAAACGTGCTTTCGGACCAGAAAGTGAACGAAACTCTGAAACTGATGAACCGCAAACCAGGGGACCGGATCACGCCGGACACGGCACGGGAGATTTGCCAGCGGACAAACTCGAAGGCCTCACTGACCGGTTCGATAGTTAGTGTGGGCAGCCACTACCTGATTGCACTGAAAGCGGTGAACTGCCAGACGGGGGATTCACTTGGCAGCGCCGAGCTAGAGGCGGAAAGCCGTGAGCAGATCGTGAAGGCGCTTAGCGCGGTCGCCAACACCCTGCGGGGTAAGCTGGGCGAGTCCCTCACCTCGGTTGAGAAACACGATAAACCACTGGACGAGGCCACGACCTCCTCTCTCGAGGCATTGCAGGCATTCACACAAGGAGCTCGAACAGCACAAGAGCAAGGCGATCAATTTGCGTTGCCGTACCTCGAGCGAGCTGTGGAACTGGATCCGAGCTTTGCACGTGCTTACGCCTCGCTGGGCGCAAGCTACATGAATCTCGAGCAGCCCACTCTCGCCATACCCAATTACCGAAAGGCTTTCGATCTACGTAACCGCGTGAGCGAGAGAGAACGGTTCTATATCGACGGCATGTACTACTTGAACGCGACGGGTGAACTCGATAAGGCTGCCGGGGTGTTCACCGAGTACGTCCAGGCCTATCCCAACGATGCCGATGCGTATGGCTACCTCGGCGCAACCCTTTATCAGCTAGGTCAATGGGATCGATCGGCGACCGCGTGCCGCCAGTCGCTACGGTTGAGCCCAGCGAATGAGTTTATCGCCTCCTATCTGTTGGCCGACTACCTGGCGCTAGGCCGGCTCGATGACGCCAAGGCCGTTTACGAGCAGCGCACGTGGCAAAACGGATTCCCGGATTCTGTTATGTACGTGCTGGCCGTTGCCGAGGGGAACATAGCTGGAATGCAGCGGTACTTTGACACGGCCATGGGCAAGCCGGGTATCGAGGATATTTTGCTTACGATGCGGTCCGACACCGAAGCCTATAACGGGCGTCTGCGAAAAGCGCGCGAATTCTCGGAGCGGGCCGTTGAATCGGCTCGAAAAAACAGTGCGAGAGAGACCGCTGCGCTATGGCAGGCTTATGCCGCGCTGCACGAAGCCGAATTTGGCAACGTGCACGAGGCTTCCCGGCAAGCTCAAGCGGCCCTGATTCTGGCACCGGGACGCGACGTACGGGTCCTAGCCGGGATGGCCCTGGCGCGGACAGGATACACAGCAGAGGCAGAGAAGATCGCCGATGAGTTGAATCAGGAATTTCCGCTAGATACAACGGTGCAGGCTTACGTGCTGCCCACGATACGCGCCATGCTCTCGATCAACCGCGAAAATGGCCAGCAAGCATTAAAGCTGCTCGCGGCGACTTCTCGGTATGAATTTGCCTGTCCGCAAGCGTTCATGAACACGCAGCCACCTCTATACCCGATCTACCTGCGCGGCCAAGCCTACCTGAAGGCCGGACAAGGACAGCAGGCTGCCGCCGAATTCCAGAGGCTGGTTGCATTTCGCTGGAGCAGCTACCCTTTGGCGGCTCTGGCACGTCTTGGACTCGGCCGAGCCTATCGGATGAGCGGCGAGATGGACAAGGCCAAGGATGCCTACCATGACTTTCTCATCCTCTGGAAGGACGCCGACCCCGACATCCCCATCTTGAAGGAAGCCAAGGCCGAATACGCCAAGATTGAGTAGTTGTCGGCGAACCGCCCGACGAGAAGGATCAACACGAGACGACGGAGTGGCGCAACGTGCCGGCAATTTCCTTGGCCACCTGACGGGCTCGCACCAAATCGCCCGGGCCAAGCGAGATGGCAGCGACGCGAGCGTGTCCGCCTCCGCCATATTTCTCGCACAGAGTCGCAAGATTGACCTCGGCGGACGCCTCTCTCCACGGGCTTGTGCCCACCGAAACCTTAGCGCGGGTAGGCGAGGCGCTCACGCCGACCGAATAGAGCGCGTCCGGATAGAGATAGTAGGGAATAAATTTGTTATAGCCTTCCAAATCGAGATCGCTCACGTCGAAATACACGACACCGTCGCGGAAATCTGCGCGTTCGCGCAGCAGATCCATCGAATGACGATGTCTCTCGAGCAGCGGATTCAAATGCTTCTTGATGAAAGGCAGGTCGATGATTTCCGCAAGCGAGAGTTCCGTCAGATAGGGAATCAGCATCGGGACCAGGTTCGGTTCCGGAGCGGCCTCGATAACAAGTGCCAGCTGCGTGGCTGGCTCGTCCAGTCCGACAGCTACCTGAGGTGATGCAAACTGCGCGCCGTCGATGATGTCTCCCCACTGAATCAGTTCAGCCAGCGGTTTGGCATCGAAGCCAAACTTTTCCGACGCAATCGTGGCAAGAAACTTTGTGCAGGACTTGTACGATGGATCGTAAAACTTCTTTCCGGAGTGGTCGTGGCGAAAGTGTTCCGCGTCTTCCGGTTTCAGGAAGGCACTCTGGTGGTGGTCGAACCACCATGTCAACTGAGGCGAGCTGGAGTACTTGAAGTCGACAATCGCGTTTTCGTCGCCGTCGAAAATGCCATCCTCAAATGGCTGCGACACCTTGTGCGTCATGCCCGTATAAGCAAAACTGGCATTGGGATTAATGCGTTCGCGATAAAAGCGCGAGAAGATGGCTGCCGAACATGCTCCATCGAAACACTTGTCGTGGAAGCAGACGCGCACTTTCACGCTGTTCTCCGTTTGCGGACGCGCCCGTAGTAAGCCAATGCTTCTCCTTGTGGGTAAAGCCAACTAACATGGCCGCTCACCACGCGGTTGTCAATAGGTAACCGCGGCGGCTGCACGACTCATGCGGCCCCCTGTCAACAGAGACGAGCCGAATTAGGACCTCGAAAGCAGTTCTTTGCGACGAAAGCAAACCAGGGTGTGGTCGTTCATTAGGCCGGCCGCCTGCATGAAAGCGTAGCAAATCCTTGTGCCTACAAATCGGAAACCACGCTTCTTTAAATCTCTGCTCAGCGCGTCGGATTCCGCCGTACGCACGGGGACACTTCGCGGCCCACGCCGGTGGTTGACTCTGGACTTCCTATCCACAAATCCCCAAACATAGTGATCGAAAGTGCCAAATTCCTTCCGGAGCGCGAGAAAAGCATGCGCGTTGGTAATGGTCGCAGCGATTTTCAGGCGATTGCGGACTATTCCTGAATCGCGCAGAAGCGCGCGGACCTTCCGCCCTTTATATCGGGAGATCTTCACGGGATCGAAGCGGTCGAACACGCGGCGGTAGTTTTCGCGCTTGTTCAGAATTGTCTCCCAGCTCAGACCCGCTTGTGCGCCCTCCAAGATTAGCAGTTCGAACAGCTTACGATCGTCGTGGAGCGGCACGCCCCACTCGTGGTCGTGGTATTCAACCATGCGAGGGCCCTTGGCCCAATGGCAGCGGCGCAACTCTCGTTCGCGATTTCGCGTCATAGTCCGCTCCAGGATGGCTCCGCCTGGCTCGTAAGCTTCATGGTCCTGTTGGGGAGAAAGTCCGCGCCTAGGAGATGTGGCGCTCGAGGATCTTGACGATCTGCTCTTTGGGCACGGCGCCGACGATCTGGTCGGCCACCTGCCCGCCCTTGAACACAAGCAGCGTCGGGATTCCCCGGATGCTGAATTTTCCGGGGACATTCATATTCTCATCCACGTTCAGCTTGACAACCTTAACCTTGCCCGCGTGCTCCCGCGCGATTTCCTCGACCGTCGGCGTCAGCATATGACACGGACGGCACCAGTCAGCCCAGAAATCCACCATCACGGGCTGTGTTTTGCTGGCCTCGATCACATCTGCCTGAAAGCTGGCGTCGCTTACGGCCTGAATGGTATCTGACATGATTTCCTCTTTGCGTGGCACCCGGCCTCTAAGCCGTTCACCGCGCACTCATTTAGATGATCCAACGACTCTAGGGATTCGGGACCGCTTAGCCGCTTCGTATAGAGTGACATAGGAGGCCGCCGAAGTCTTCCACGAAAAGTCCTTGTTCATGCCGTTCAGCTGCAGCATCCGCCAGGCGCTTTCGTCACGAAAAACCTTCAGTGCCATTCGAATGCATTCCAGCAACGAAGCTCCCTGGTAGCTTTCGAACTTGAATCCTGTCCCCTGCTGGGTCCGCGCGACGAACCGTTGAACCGTGTCGTCAAGCCCCCCGGTAGCTCGAACGATCGGCACGGTGCCATACCGCAGGCTATAGATCTGATTGAGCCCGCAAGGTTCGAAGCGGGACGGCATCAGGAACATGTCCGCCCCAGCCTCGATTTTATGTGCGAGGTGGTTATCGTACCCGATTTTAACGCCAACCCGTGCAGGATATTTTTGCGCCAGCTTTATGAACAGCTGTTCGTATTCCGGTGCGCCGCTTCCCAGGACGATGATGGTGAGATCCTCCTTCATCAACGGATCGGCGATTTCCGCAACGAGATCGAAGCCCTTTTGATCAACGAAACGGGACACGATCCCGATGAGCGGTCGGCTCACACTCCCCGGGGGCAACCCAAACGATGCCAGCAAGTCCTTCTTGCACGTCGCTTTCCCCGTGAGATTATGGATGGAATAATTCTGCGCGATCAGCGTGTCGCTTTCCGGGCTCCAAGTTCCGTAGTCGACTCCATTCAAAATTCCTACGAGTCGGTCGGCGCGATCGCGGATTACGCCCTCCAGTCCTGCCCCAAATTCCGGTGTCTGAATCTCTCTGGCGTAGCGCCGACTCACGGTGGTTAAATAGTCCGCAAAAATCAATCCGCCTTTTAGAAAGTTCACATTGCCGTAAAACTCGAGGGCATCGACCCTGAAAAGACTGTCAGGAAGCCCAATCCGGCGCAACACCGTCGCCGAAAATACCCCTTGATAAGCAAGATTGTGAATCGTGAGGACCACCGGCAACGATCGCACGGCTGGATCTTTGCCGTACGGGCCGCGCAGCAGCACCGGCACGAGAGCTGTCTGCCAGTCGTGGCAATGAACGACGTCCGGCAGCCAAATTCGCTTCATGCATTCAATGGCAGCTCGCGAGAACTCGGCGAATCGTTCCGCATTGTCCGCATAATCGCCGTTGCTATCCCCGTAAAACTGCGGGCGGTCGAAAAACTCCGGATCGTCCACAAATAGATGTCTGACCCCTGCGACCGGCATCCCCTCGACGATTGCTGGAAAGCGCAGCTCGGAGTCGAGCGAGATCGTAACACTCGAGGCCAGCACGGACTTGGTCTTGGTCCCGCGATACCGTGGTAGGAGCACCATCACCTCGTGCCCCAAAGCGCTGAGGGCCCGCGGCAGGCCGCCGATCACATCGGCAAGGCCGCCGGTCTTCGAATAAGGAACGCCTTCCGAGGCTACAAAGAAGATTTTCATTGGCCGCAAGCTGTCATAAAACGTAGCCGACGGTCGGTGGGTCGTCAAGACAATCCCCTGTCTCCTTCTACGCGGGACGCACTGTGCAAGCGCCTTCGCAAACTTGCTACACTCGGCTCACCATGGCGCGGCAATACTTAGGGCAGCACTTTCTGGTAGATCAGGGATGGCGGAACCGAATTTTCCAGTCGCTTCCGCGCCGCAGGACCGAAACCTGGATCGAAATCGGCGCGGGCCACGGCGAGATGACGCAGTTATTGGCTGCGACCGAAGGGCGCGTCATCGCCGTCGAGAAGGATGCGCGTTTGGCGGCGGGTTTGCGGAATCGACTCTGTTTAGAGCCCGCTCAATTTCCTGAGGTCGAGATCGTTGTCGGGGATATATTGAAGCTGGATCCCACGACGTTTGCTCGCGACCAATTTCGCGTGTACGGCAACCTGCCCTACTACATCACGTCGCCGATTCTCCGCCACCTGTTCGCCTTCGCACAACAGATCATGTCCATTCACATCGTTGTCCAGTGGGAAGTGGCCCAGAGGATCGTCGCCTCTCCGAGTCGGCGCGCGTACGGATATCTGTCGGCCATCTGCCAGTTCTACACCCGTCCCGAGATCGTGATGGGGATCCCTCCGGGTGCCTTTCGTCCACCTCCGCGGGTCAGGTCCGCCCTCGTCAGCATGTTTCTGCCAGGCGCTGGTGCCTCTGTTGACGTCACCGATGAACGGCGCTTCCTGAAATTCGTGCAACTGTGCTTCAGTCAGAAGAGAAAAACTCTGCGGAACAATCTTCGTGCCAGGTTTTCAGAAGATCTTATTCGCGCCGGGCTTGCCGCGTGCGAACTGGGCGCCGACACCCGGGCCGAGCAGCTTTCCGTCGCACAATTCGCTAGCTTGTTCGGGGACTTGACGGGAGCCCTACGCAGCACCTGATTCACTTCAAGGAAAGGTTCGACAGGCTGTCTTCGATAAGGGCTCGCAGGCGATCGGGCAGGTCGGTCATAATGCCGTCAACGCCCGCGTCGATCACCGCCCGCATCTTGTCCGCGTCGTTTACCGTCCAGGTCACGACATGCAGATCAGCGCGGTGCGCTCGCTCGACCAGTTCCGGCGTCACTAGACCGACATGCGGACATAGCTGGCGCGCCCCCACATCCAGCGCGGCCTTGACCGGGTCGCACTTCACATTGTCGACCAGCAGGCCGATCATCACCGCGGGCTCGAGCCGCCGCACCGAGTCTAGCGTCGTAGGATCGAACGAAATGACGATCGTCCGCGCCGCGTTTTCAGCCGTCCCCAGCATCCCCACCAGAGTGTGATGCATGCCCCAGGCCACGCTAGATTTGATCTCCAGATAAAAGACGACGTCCCGCTCGCGCGCAAACTCCAGGACTTCGTCAAGTGTCGGAATTCTCTGATCCATGAACTCGCGGTCAAACCACTTCCCCGCGTCGAGCTGGCGAAGCTCGGCCAGGGTGCGTTCTTGGACCGCCCCGTGCCCATTGGTCGTACGATCCAAATAGGTGTCGTGAATGGCAACGAATTTCGCATCGCGGGTCAACTGTAGGTCGGTCTCGATGAATTTGGCTCCCAGCCCCACGGCCCGCTCGAAGGCGACAAGAGTATTCTCCGGTGCGTGACCGGAGGCGCCTCGGTGCGCGATGATCCAGGGAGATCGCATGGGTCGAGCTATCCTACCACTCGTGTGCGCGCCTTGCCGGGCCTCTTCGCTTGCAGTTGTGAGGATGACAACGGCTGCAAATCGGTACTAGAACTCATGCGAAACAGTGTGCAAGTCGCTTCTTCCGGGTGCCGGCGATCGGCGCTTAATTTTCACTCCGCCGTCGATATGGGCGAAACTCGCAGGCCGTTTCCCTGCGAACGGCAGCGCCGTGAATCACCATCTCTTTGCGAGCATTGGAGATAGAAACTGCCGAGCCTTGCTCTGTATCAGGCCCGGTTTTGGTAGGGCAATTGCCCTATTTAGATTGATTCTGGCGAGTTGCACACAGGATTGCGCAGGCTGAACTGACCGAGGATTGGGAGGCGCGGTGGCGCTGTTCGTTTTAATTGTCGTAGGCCTCGTCGTTGGGCAGACCTGGCTCGATTGGCGCGATTCGGTCAAAGGATGGGTGGTTCCCAGCTGGGCAAAGGGCTTCGCGTTGGGGGGAGTCACGGCAGTTTCGCTGGCAGCGACCGCTTCGTTCGCTTCAGTTTGGCTTCGGGACCAGACCGCCCAATGGGCCGAGGGTGTCGTTTCCTGGCGCTTTTGGATCGAGCTTGGCTTCCTACTCGCGATGATGGGAATCATCGTACTGGCCTCGCGTCGCAGGTATGGGCGTGTGGTTCTGTTTCTTGTCTGCCTTCTGGCCGGCATCCTGTGGCTGGGAATGTCTCTGTAGGCCGAATCACCGGCCTTCGCCCCCACGGCTAACCTCGTAGCAGGCCCCCGTCACCCGCTATTCACCGGTTGCCAGCTGCCGTTTGCCGAATAGTTCACGACGTCGGTGTCCAACTCCGTTAGCTTTGCCGTGTTCAGCATGAGGTCAGGCGAGAGGAGATGGCTATGACCGACACGCGGCCCGCGCCCTTCGTATCCAGGACGGCTGCCTTCATCGCGGCCGGACTTCTGATTTTTGTCGGACTTGTGTTTCAATTAGGCGAGTTCATCGTCACGCAACTGAACGTGACCAGCTATTGGCTTATCCACATCATCGCCATGAACATTTGGAATGCGATCGTCCTTCGGCTGAATGCGATTGGCGTCGAAGGAGTCCTTCACTTCTGGCCGTTGCTGCTAGTGGGCTTCGGGTTGGCTATTCTGCTGGCGTTGCAGCCGACAGGTCGTGCCGCGTCGGAAGGTTCAGGAGTGAAGCGCGGTGAGTGACCCGTTACACTCAAATCGTCATTTTGTCGTCGGCGTCATCATTCTGCTGCTGGGCCTTGTCCTGCTGCTCGACCAACTTGGGTTCACCGATGCCGGCAAGATCTTTCTGTTCTGGCCGCTGATTCTCATCTACTTCGGGGTGAATAGACTCGTTACCTGCCACGATATGGTCGGCCGCTTTTGGGGTGGGTTCCTGACTCTGCTGGGAATCTCCTTTCAACTAGAGGAACTGGGCCTAAGCCGAGTTCGCCTCGGGACGATTTGGCCTGTCTTGCTGATTTGCATTGGCGTGCTGTTGGTGCTGCGCCGCTATGAGAACCGGGGTGCGTTTGGATATTATTCGCCGCCTCCTCCACCGTCCGGCCCGCCCAATCCCAACGCGCCGGGCAGCGAACCAGGTCCGCCTCCGCCGCCCTTTACGTCTTCCCAAACTCCGCCATCACCGCCGCCGAATGCTCCTGGGGCCCCGGGGTCCCAAGCGAACTGGACCCCAGGCTGGGATGCGAGTTCGTGGCGACAGGAGGAATCCTGGAGAAGGTTTCAGCGACGGATGGACAGGCTCAATGACAAGTGGTCGCACTCTCACTGGCAGCCCGGATCGAATTGGTACAACTCTTCAGAGCCCCGGCTGAACGATGTCAACGTGTTCTGGGGGGGTCGGCGGCGCATTCTTTCCAAGAATTTCATGGGCGGAGAAATCGTCGCGATCTTTGGCGGATTTGAGGTTGACCTAACGCAAGCCGATTTTCAAGGGAGTCAAATCGTGATTGAAGTCGTCACGATATTCGGTGGCGGCGAAATCCGCGTTCCAACGACTTGGGAAGTGATCGTGGATAGCGTCGGGATCTTTGGCGGGACCGGCGATCGCACCAGCCATCCCCTAGCGCAGAACCAGGACGCCACTCAAACGGCTGGGCCGGCGGCTCCCGCTAAGAGACTCATTGTCAAAGGAGTCTCGATCTTTGGAGGTCTGACCCTCAAGAATTGAGTTTTTCCATGCACCCGATTCTGACCCAGCTCCGACGGCTCGTTTTTTATCTTTTCGGCTGGATCCCTCTGGCGGCCATGCTCACGTATCTGCTCGCCGTGCCCGGCGGGCTCACCTGGTGGCAAGCCGGAGCCGTGGCGTTCCCGCTCTGCTTGTTGTATGCGTTCGTGTGCCTTGCGGCCTGGTATCCGTGTCTGGCCACGCCACTGGACCGATCGAGCGTGCCGCGCTTTCTGTTCACGCATGTGATCGGAGCTGTCGTTGCCAGCGCTCTCTGGGTGCTCGTCGCGAGATCGCTGGGCCGGATGCTTTCAGGTTCCAGCGAGTTTCGCGGAATCGACTCGCGGCTTTCGGAAGATCTTCCTTTGCTGTTCGGCACGGGCGTTCTGCTCTATCTGTTAGCCGTCGGCTTTCACTACGTCCTGCTTGCCGTCGAGGCTTCGCGCCAAGCCGAAGCACGTGTGATGCAGGCCAGCCTGCTCGCGCGCGACGCGGAACTGCGAGCGCTAAAAGCACAAGTGAACCCTCATTTTCTGTTCAACAGTCTCAACTCGATCAGCGCGCTGACGGCTTCCGACCCGGCGAGAGCACGCGAGATGTGCATCCTCCTTGGTGACTTCTTGCGTCGCACGCTGGGTCTCGGCGAAAAGCCCTCCATTCCTCTGGCCGAAGAGATGTCGCTCGTTCACGCGTTTCTGGCAGTCGAGAAGATTCGCTATGGCGACAGGCTGCGCATGGAAGAGGCGATCGATCCCTCTGCCCTCGACGCCGAGGTTCCCCCGCTGTTGCTGCAGCCGCTGGTCGAAAATGCTGTCGTGCACGGTGTTGCAAATCTCGTCGAGGGTGGCTGGATTCGCCTGGCTGTCGAGCGGCGCAACGGACTGCTGGAGATTGCGATCGAAAACCAATTTGATCCCGAGGCGCCGCGCCGCCAGAGAAACGGCGTAGGTCTAGTCAACGTCCGCCAGCGCCTCGAGGCTCGCTACCCGGGACACGCGAGTTTTCTTGCGACGTCTATCGGCGACCGCTTTCGCGTCGCTATCAGCGTCCCGGCCCAGGCGGAAGACGGCCGCCTTCCTCAGGAGAAGACTTCGTGACCACTGGCGAAGGACGCCGAATTCGCACCCTGATTGTGGACGACGAGGATCTGGCCCGCCAGGTTCTGCGGGAATTTCTGTCCTCGCACTCCGAGATTGAAATCGTGGCCGAATGCGCCAACGGATTTGAAGCCGTGAAATCGGTGGCCGAGCGGAAGCCCGATCTCGTGTTTCTGGATATCCAGATGCCGAAGCTCGACGGCTTCGAGGTGCTCGAGCTGATCGGCCCGGGACCAGCCGTCATCTTCGTCACTGCGTACGATACTTTTGCGATCCGTGCGTTTGAAGTTCACGCCGTGGATTACCTACTGAAGCCCATCGGCACTTCCCGATTTGAGGCGGCGCTCGAGCGTGCCAAACAAAGGCTGTCAGGCCAACTGCCGCCCCCGCCGGTCCAAGCGATGGAGCTGGCAGCCGCCGCGCGCCCACCTCAACAGTACCTCGATCGAATTCCCGTGCGGGATGGCGCGAGCGTCTTTATTGTTCCCGTAGCGAAGCTCGACTATGCGGAGGCGCAGGACGACTATGTGGCGCTTGCTTCGCAGGGCAAAAAGCACTTAAAGCAGCAGACCATTTCAAGCCTGGAAGCATCGCTTGACCCATCGCGGTTCTTGCGTATTCATCGCTCCTATCTCGTGAATCTTGAGCGTGTTACCAAGATCGAACCCTATGGCAAAGACAGCTATGTCGCCGTGCTGAGCACGGGTGCGCAGCTTCCGGTAAGCCGCGCAGGCCACGCGCGCCTTCGCGCCTTCCTCGATCGCTAGGCTTCCGCCCTGTGGTAACCGCTCGAACGCACCTGCCCACAAAATGGTTGCGGCCACGGCATCGCATGAGGATTCTGTTAGAGTGCCCGTCGCGTTGCTTGGCTTCTGCGGCGGGCCGTTTGACCGATGCGCATTCTTGTCGCCGAAGACGTTGCCGAAAGTCGCGAGCTCCTGATCGAGCTTCTTCGCCACGGCGGACATATGGTTGCCGGAGTTTCGAACGGCCGCGAGGCGCTCGATGCTCTGGAAAACAATGCCTATGAAGTTGTGTTCATGGACGAAGAAATGCCTTTGGTCAATGGCCTCGATACAACACGCGCGATCCGTCGAAGGAAATACGGCCACGGAAAGCGCCCCATCATCATCGGCATGTCCGGGAACACGGCCGAATCGGATGAGCGTCGGTGTCTGGATGCAGGTATGGACGCCTTTATGCCCAAGCCGATCCGCATGCCAGAAGTCCTGGCGATGCTGGCGGTGCTGTCGCGCCGGCCGGCCGAAACCGGTTCGGCGTCAGAACCGGCCCCTATGGACTTGGAATCTTGCGCCGATCTAGCTGCGCGGCTCGAGCGCGCCACTGGTGGCAACAAAAACCTGCTCAGATCACTAGTCAGCAACCTTCTCTCCGATGCACCGAAACGGCTTTCCGCGCTGCGTCGCGCGCTTGAGAAAAACGATGGCGAAGGGATTGCTTCGGCAGCTCACGCACTGAAGGGTGCGCTCGGTCTGTTCGGAGCGGATCGTGCCGTCCAGGCCGCGCGCAACCTCCAGCTAATCGGCCGTTCGGGCCAGCTCGACGGCGCCGATCACGAGCTTGGTGCGTTGGAAGAGGAGTTTCGCGGCTTACAACGTAAGCTTGCCACTCTGGAACCGATCTCGAATCCGGAGCGTGCCGGGAAAGCAGACAAGCCTCGACCCCAGCCGATCTCGCGGCCAACCACCAAGCCCCGGCGCTGACTGAACGAGCAACAGATGCGCTCGAGGCCTTGCGGGGTTCCTGTGTCGGCGCGATACTCCAATCATGAAGCCGCTCGTTCACTTCCCAGGGTACGCGTTGTTGGGCTCGGTTCTGGCTTGTGCGATCGCCAGCGCCGCACACGCCGACGACTTGAAGCTGAAAGACGGCACGAGAATTTCGGGAACAATTGTCGGTTTCGAGGACAGCTCTTTCCGCGTGAAGACCAGCTACGGCTTCGCGCTCATCGAAAAAGATCAAGTCGTCTCCATCGGCATGGGGGAGGCGGCGAAGACCCCGGCCGACAAGCCTCCCGCGGCCGCCGATGCGAAAACAGCGTCAGTGGCAAAACCTAAACCAGAGTCCACACCCGCAACGGTGGCTCCGCCGACGGCTCCGGTAAGCAAGTCCCCGCCGACAGTTTCCGCGCCGGCGCCTCCGGCTGAGGTGTCGGCCGTTGCGAAAAATGGGTCGCCACCCGCTACGAGTCCGTCGCCGGCCCCTGCCGAAAGCCCTCACCCCGCGAAGCCGCCTGCACCCGAGCCCGTGCGTGAGCAGGTCAGCGGGAACACGTACACCAACGAGACTTACCGCTTCCGAATGTTCAAGCCACCGGATTGGGATGTGATCGCATCGGCACCGGCCGTTTTGCCCGGCGCGATCACGGCGATGGGGACGCCCGACGACACGACCTACCTGCTGATCGGGCAGGAGCCGGCTGGCAAATCGCTCGCCGCAGATATGGACGCAACCGAACATCGCCTGCGTAACCTGATGGAGAATTTCCGCCCGCTCAGCGAGGAGCACATTACTGTTTCCGGGGAAACCGCCGTGGAGCATCACTTCCGAGGCAGCGTAGAGCAACACGACTGGTCTGGCGTGGTCGTTTTAATTGCTCGCGGCGCGAAACTCTACACGATTTTCGGCATGACCCGGGCAGACAACGATCTCGTCCAACTTCAGGAAAACGTCATTTCGCGGGCGATTTCGAGTCTTCAATTCATCGATTAGCAACTCAGAACTTCGTGACTTCGCTGAAGTGGAAATCGGCGACTTTCATGGCAGGCACGACCATCTCGAAAGATTCCTCGCCGGCGGCTCGCACGGCGGGCCCGAGCATTTCCACGTTCGATAACATCTCGATCATGCTCTGATTGAAGCGGAAATTGCGAATGCCGCAGCCGATGCGGCCGTTTTTTATCAGGAACGTGCCGTCCCGCGTCATACCAGTAAGAATTTTCTCGTAGGGATCGACTTCACGGATGTACCAAAGGCGGGTGACGAGAATGCCGCGTTCGGTCGCGCGAACCATATCGTCGATGGACTTCTCGCCGCCCTCAAAAACCAGATTCATCGGCGCTTCGCCGTATTCGTTCGGCAGTGGAAAGCCGTGTCCAGTCGACCGTGCCTTCATCGTCCTGGCGGTGGTGCGTGCATACACCAGGTTCTTCACGATACCGCGATCAACGAGCAGGACTTTTTGCCTTGGCAAGCCTTCGCCGTCGTAGGCGGGGCCACTCTGCAGCGGGTGATAGGCATCGTCCCAGAGTGTGATATTCCGACCAAGGACTCGTTTACCGATCCGACCGGTAAAGCAGGAGCGCTTGTCGAGCACTGCCGTCCCTGCAAAATCATAGAAAAGGAAGCCGACCAAGTCGAGCACAGCGGCCGGCGGAAGGATTGTCGCGTAGTGACCCGGTTCGATCTCACGAGGCTCGCGCGAGGCGGCTGCCTTCTGGCTGGCGCTTACGGCCAGCTCCTCGGGTTGGATCGTACCGATATCCGGCGAATTCGCCTTAGCCCAACCCGAGGAGCTCTTTTCCAGCATGGTGACCGAAAACTCTGCGCGGGTCTGCCGGTGCGCCGCAAACAACCCCTTGGAATTGGCGATCACCGATTCAGACTCGCCGCTCGAAAAAATCCCAGCTGCAGTTTGCTGGGCCTTCTCGGCGATTTTACAGACGCGCGCGACAGCGCGGGCGCGATCCTCGGGTGTGGTATTGGCCGTGGCCGGAAAGAAGCGTGCGACTTTCCGATATTTCTGGGATCGCAGCATGGGCAACAGGTCAGGATTGGCGGGCTCGTTGCGCGCGAGGTTGATGGCCGAGGCCACCGCTCGCCCGAGCGATGCATCATCGGTCTTGTTTGTGGTCGCGCGGGCGGTACGGCCGTCGACTACGGCGCGGACCGATATGCTGCAGATTTTCTCCGCGACGTTCTGATGAATGGCGTTGTTAGCGAAACGCGTCAGCGCGTCGGTGGTGGCATCCACTTCCACCTCGGTTTCGTCCGCGTCACTGAGCTTGAGCACACGCTCGGCGATGCGTTTGAGTTCGGCAGCCGACAAAATGGGTTTTGCTTTTTTCATTTTGAGAAAGCTACGCCGACACGAACATCGCGGAAGCGCGCGGGCGACGCGCCGTGGCCGGTACCCATGGTCTGTTGCGGTTGCCCCTTGCCACAGTTGGGGGTGCCCCAGAGCGTCCAGTGCTCGCGCGAGCAAATGGCGTCGCAGCTGTTCCAGAACTCCGTGGTAATGCCGCTGTAACTCGGATTCTTGATCATGCGGCCGATTTTGCCGCTTTTGATTTCCCAACCGATTTCGGTCGAGAATTGGAACAGATATCGTTTGTCGTCAATCGACCACGAGCGATTCGTCTCCATCAAAATCGCGTCGTCGGTGTCTGCGATCAGATCATCGTATTTCCAAGTGCCGGGATGGATGCTGATGTTGGTCATGCGAATCATCGGCAGGCGGTTCCAGCTTTCGCAGCGCACCGTTCCACCCGAGCGCTTTTCGCCAATCGCCCGAGCCGTTTCGCGGCTGGACAGATAGCCGGTGAACAGACCATCGATGATGATCGGTGTGCACTGCGCCGGGACGCCTTCGTCGTCGTAGGCAAACGTGCCCAGCCCGGGACCGTGATCCAGACGGGCATCGGCCACAACGTTGACGATATCGGAGCCATACTTAAGCTTTCGCAACTTGTCTAAGGTGAGGAAGCTCGTTCCGGCAAAATTGGCCTCCATCCCGAGCACGCGATCGAGCTCGATGGGATGGCCGATCGATTCGTGAATCTGCAGGCCGAGCTGCGAGGCCCCGAGGATGATGGTTTTCTGCCCCTCCGGGCAGGGGGCGGCAGAATGCAGCGCGACCGATTCCTCGGCGACGCGCGGCGCATTCCGGACCAGGTCGAGAGACTCAACCAGCTCGTAGCCCTTCAGCATATGCTGGCCGCCGAAACTGTTGGGGTAGGAGCGTTTCTGGATTTCGCTGCCGGCGAAGCTCGTGGCGACGATGCCTGCCCCGGACTGCATCTTGTTCTGATGAATCAAGGAGCCGGTGCTCGAGGCAAAAAGCTGCTCGATCGATTGAAAAGACATCGATCCTTCGGCCAGCGTGATTCCTTTGACGCGGCGCATTTCCCTGTCGGCAGCCAGCAGTAGATCGATCTGCCGCTCGACGGGGATGCGGAAAGGATCTTTGAGGAATGGGTTCTGCCAAGTATCGACGTACGTTTCTTCGGGCGCCAAAGCGACGTTCTCACGTTTGGCGAGCGCCGAGGCTTTCGCAATGGCAACCGCTTCTCGGGCGCAGACCTCGACACCGTCGCGCGTCAGGCGATCGGTCGAGGCAAATCCCCACGCACCGTTCGCAATCACCCGGATGCCAATGCCTAACGACTCGGATTCGGCGAGCGTCCCAACCTCGCCATTTTTCACGGAGATGTCGCGGCGACGAATGTCCATCACACGAACGTCGGCGTAGGAAGCGCCGCGATCAGTGGCCGTGTCGATGGCCCAATGAGCCCAGTCTTGCATCATTGGCTTGCTTTCAACCTCCCGCCCACTTGGCATCGAACCATGGGTGTCTCTGGTTCGCACGCAACCATCTTAGGGGCAGCCCTTCGCGTGTCAAGCGATCGTTGGTGTCAGCGATTCAAAACAAGTCCGCCGAATCTTGATGCGTCACGGCTTGGCCTTGGCCGAGAAAATGGAGAGATCCACAGCTGCGGCCATGGCGCTATAGCCTTCATCGTTGGGGTGCAGGTGGTCACGAATGTTATAGGCAGGACGGATCTGCTTGGGATTGGCGGGGTCTTCGATGGCGGCGTCAAAGTCGATGACGGCATCGTATGCTCGGCTCGTGCGAATCCACTGGTTGACGGCCTCGCGTATCGATTCTCCGTGCTCGGTGGCATAAACGGCACCCAGATACGGTGTCAAGGTAGCTCCGATGACCCGAATCCCGTGCAGATGAGCCCGTTCGATGATTTGCTTGTGCGCCGCGATCAAGTCGTCGGCCGTCACGGTCTCGGGAGGCTGCGCGCCGGGACGGCTACCGAAGCCGATGTCGTTGATGCCCTCCAGCACGATGAGCCATTTCACGCCGGGCTGGCTGATCACATCGCGATCGAATCGCGCCAAGGCGGAGACGCCTGCGCCATCGTTGAGCAAGCGGTTGCCGGAAATGCCCTCGTTGATAACCGCGACGTCAGCCGTTGCTTTGTTTCCGGCCAGACGCTCGGCCAACTGGCTGGGCCAACTGCGGTCCATGTCAGGCGTGGACGTTGCTCCGTCGGTGATCGAATCACCGAAGGCGACGAGGAGGCCAGCCTTGGCCGGCGCCTCTACGTCCACCGCAGAAATCCAGTACCAGAGTTGCACAGTCTTTGGATCGTTGATCGTCGTTGCGCCTGTCCAATCACCCGGCTGCGAAAGGTAGGTGGTGTGCAGAGCCGTCAGATGCACGGTGGGCGTGCCCGCTTCGCCGGGGATGTAAAGGCTGATGACCAAATCCCCCAATTTGGGAACTTCCAAACCTACGGGGTCGGTGAGAAGTTCGGCACCGGGTGGAATGGTGAACGACGGTTTTCCACTGAAGCTCAGGGGCCGATCCGAACCCGGCACGATGGCCGATTGGTTGTCACGCAGCGCGACGTGCGCCCCGCCCACCAGAAGTGCGCTGGTCCCGAACGCGTTCGACAGTTGCACGCGCAAGCGGTGTCCGCCGATGCTGGTGCGCACGATCATGCGCACCGTCTGGTTGTTGATGGTTGGCGGGGGGGGAAACGACGGGGGCGGACTAGGCTGGGCGGAAGCTGATGGCGGAGGCGTCGGAAATCGCGGAAACACCAAGCGAGGGGATTGCGGCGCCGCAGCCCAGGTGGCCACCCAGTGATCCTGCCCTCTAGCCTCTGGAACCGAACCTGCCAAAACGGATCCGACGATGCAGGCCAGAACGAGGTATCTGTTCACCCGAAGCTGTTTCTTCACTTTGCACTCATTGGCGAGGCATTAGGAGCGTGACGCATGGTAGCTCTGAAAGAGAACAGGAGCAACGTGAATCAGATGAACCGATGCGGCGTGCCCATGATTTTGCAAGAGGATTCGAGTTGAGTAAGATGGATTGTGGATGACCGTAATCGGTCCGGGGCCATGTCATGCAAAGAGCCGAACAGGTTTCGACAGACGGCAAGGGCATCAGCTTTCAAGAAGAAATCGAACAGATAGCTAGCGGCAAACACTCCGACCCATTTCAGATCCTAGGACCGCATTGGATCAACCGGGAAGGCCAACCATACCTGGCCATCCGAGCCTTTCGTTCCGGCGCGACCGGACTGGACGTTGTATGGGGCGCGAGCGGGCAGGTATACGGCGCGGCGCGAATCCACCCTGACGGCCTGTTTGAGACCGTGCTTCCACGCGGCGCCTCCGGTTCCGAGGCCCAGCACGCCGTGGAACCGGCCGCGTATCGCTTGCGCTTTCATTTTGGCGATGGAAGTCAGCTTGAAACCTATGATCCCTACGCGTTCCCTCCCGTGCTCAACGAATACGACCTGTACCTGATGGGGGAAGGAACCCAACTGGAAAACTACGAAAAATTAGGCGCCCACATGCGGGAAGTTAGAGGCGTGCGCGGCGTCCACTTCGGCGTCTGGGCTCCGAACGCGAGACGCGTGAGCGTAGTCGGAGACTTTAACCTGTGGGATGGACGCACCTACCCGATGCGTAGCCGCGGCTTAACCGGAGTCTGGGAGATTTTCCTCCCGGGACTGGGCGAAGGCTCGCTGTACAAATTCGAAATCCTATCCCGTGGGGGGGACCGTCTCGGGTTGAAGTCCGACCCGTACGGATTCGCCGCGGAGATGCGGCCGAAGAGCGCGTCGGTGGTCTGCAACATCGATGGTTACCGATGGAACGACTCGGAGTGGATCACGGCACGAGAGAGGCGAGACTGGCTGCACGCACCGATGTCGATTTACGAGGTTCACGTAGGGTCGTGGCGGCGAACTCCCGATCATCGCTGGCTCAGCTATCGTGAATTGGCCGATCAGTTGATCCCATACGTGAAGGAGCTAGGTTACACGCACATCGAGTTGATGCCCATCACCGAGCACCCGCTCGATCGGTCCTGGGGATACCAGACGGTCGGCTACTATGCCGTCACCAGCCGGTACGGAACGCCCCGCGATTTCATGAACTTCGTTGACCGTTGTCATCAGCAAGGAATCGGTGTGATTTTGGACTGGACGCCCGCACATTTTCCGCGCGATGGGCACGGTCTGTCGTTCTTCGACGGGACGCACCTGTATGAGCACGAGGACCCACGGCGCGGGGCGCATCCGGATTGGGGAACGCTGGTGTTCAACTACGGTCGCAACGAAGTGCAGAATTTTCTACTGTCGAACGCGCTGTTTTGGATCGAGAAGTACCACGTGGACGGGCTGCGGGTGGATGCTGTGGCCTCGATGCTTTACCTGGACTATTCCCGAAAAGAAGGCGAATGGATTCCGAATATTCACGGCGGACGCGAAAATCTCGAAGCCATTGCATTTCTGCGGCGGCTGAGCGAAGTTCTGCACACGCGGCGTCCAGGCGCGCTGATGATCGCAGAAGAATCGACATCGTGGCCAGCCGTTTCGCGCCCGACCTATATCGGAGGACTCGGTTTCGATCTGAAATGGAATATGGGATGGATGAACGACACGCTCCGGTATATAGCGTACGATCCGATTCACCGCCAACACCACCACAACGAGCTGACTTTTTCGATGCTGTACGCCTTCCATGAAAACTTCATTCTGCCGATCTCGCACGACGAAGTCGTACACGGGAAAAGGGCCCTAATCGAGAAGATGCCCGGTGACGATTGGCAGAAGTTTGCGAACCTACGGCTGTTCCTCGCCTACCTGCACGCCCACCCCGGCAAGAAGCTGCTCTTCATGGGCTGCGAGCTGGCCCAGCGCGGCGAGTTCTGGGAGGAGGGAACGATCGATTGGGGTCTTGAAAACTCTCCGCCGCATCGGGGCATTCAGCGATTAACCGGTGACTTGAACCGACTGCACGTCCGCGAACGCGCGCTGCACGAAGTCGATTTCGAGTGGGCAGGCTTCGAGTGGATCAATCCCAACGACGCGGCCGCGAGCGTTCTGACGTTCCTCAGGCGCGCGAAGGACCCCGAGAACCTGATTGTGGCCGTCTGCAATTTCACCCCGGTGACGCGGCCCGCGTACCGGGTCGGCGTCCCGCGTCCAGGATACTATCGAGAGATTTTGAATACGGATTCCCGGTTTTACGAGGGCAGCGACGTGGGAAACGACGGCGGCGTCAACGCTCAGCCAGTTCCCTGGAATGACCGGCCTTACTCGATCCAGTTGCGGTTGCCGCCGCTGGCGGTGCTGTACCTTAAACCGAATTGAGAAGGCTTCGCTAGGCTTCGGCGAGCGCCAATTCCTTCGGCTCGTCGAGGGTGGCCGACGGCCAGCTTTTCAACTCAGGCAAACAGCGCTGGATGAAGCACTTGATGTTGCGCTCGGCTTCCTCATAGGGCATTCCACCGAAGAAAAAGTTGGGCATGATGCCCTGCATGTCGGTCAGTGCTTTCATCTTCTCGAACTTTTCAAGGACCTGCTGCGGCGTGCCCCAAGGCATCAGAGCGATGTAGTCCTCTACGGCCTTGTCCTCCCCGATGGCATTCAGGTGCCTGCTCATGTCGGCGTAGCGCTCGTAGCCCTTGGTCGCCTCGAAGTGCCTTCCGAGCATCTCGTAATGAAGCAGGGCCGCTCGATAATTCGCCGCCAGATAGGTGCGCGCCAAGTGCTCGGCGCGATCCGCGCTTTCATCGACAAAACAGAAACCCGAACAGAAAGGCTTCGGAGGCTCCTCGCGGGGATGAAATTCGCGCCAGAACTTGTGATAGGCATCAAAATCGGCGGCGACCTGGTCCCACGGCTTTTGCAGAATCACCAGCAGGCCCAAACCGAGCTTGGCGACGACGGGAACCGAGTCCTTTGAGGCAGCGGCTGCGAATTTTCGTCCGACAAAGGATTTAAAGGGCCGCGGGCGAATTTCGCGACGTGGTTGTTTGACTGTGGCGCCCCCCTCCATGAATCCAGTTTCCAGCGCGTCCAGCACCAGCTGTGTATATTCATCGAAGCGCAGGCGGCCTTCATTCTGATCAATACGGAGGCCTTCGAATTCCCTGCGCGCGAGCCCACGGCCCACCCCGAGGATGTAGCGGCCTCCGGAGGCGTGATCGAGCAGTGAAATTTGCTCTGCCAGGCGCATCGGATCATGCCAAGGCACGACAACCACCATCGATCCCAGCTTGATGCGTTTCGTCTTGCCTGCCAGATAGGAGAGTAACTGACACACGTCGGGGCTGATGGAGTAGTTGTCGAAGTGATGTTCGGTAGCCCAGACCGAATCGAAGCCCCATGCCTCCGCCATCTCGCAATGACCTAGCTCTTCGCGCATAAACTGCCGATCGGAGTAGCTGCCCAGGTGTTGGAAACCTGTTCCGTAGCCTACGTGCATCCCTGCCTCCTTCGGCGACGCGCGCCGGGGACGGTTCGACGCGCAAATCCTCTCTCGCTTCTCGAACGAGGGAACTATATCAGATTGCATTCGCCCGACCAATCCGACAACACGGATGACCTTCTGCGGAAAGCCCGAAACCGCACGCGCCGTTGTACAATCGCGGTTCTTCGAGCGACCGGAGCACTGAGTTCAGACAACCCATGTCGGGGAGCGCAGAATATTTTGTCGCCGTAGTAGGCGGGGCCATTTCCGGCTCGGTGGCGGCGGAAATCTTGGCGGACCACGGAATCCAGGTCGCCGTATTCGAACAGAACAAGCGGCCGTACGGAAAGATCGAAGATGGCTTGCCACGGTGGCACGTGGAGCAGAGAAAACAGGAGTATGCGCGCATTGACGCGAGGCTCAGGAAATCCAGCGTGCGCTTTGTGCCTTCAACCAAGGTCGGCCGGGACATCGATTTCGAGGATCTCGCAAAGGACTGGGGATTTTCCGCTGTGGTTCTCGCCAATGGGGCTTGGCGTGACAGGGATCTGGGCGTGGCCGGCGCCGAGAAGTTCATTGACAAGGGCCTCGTTTATCAAAATCCTTTCATTTACTGGTACAACCACAAGAACGAGAAGAGTTACGCGGGGCCGAGGTACGATACACCGGATGAGGCGCTGGTTGTGGGCGGCGGGCTGGCCTCGATCGACGTCGTCAAGGTGCTGCAGCTTGAGAACTATGAACGGGCACTCCAAGCGCGCGGCGTTCGAACCACGATGCACGAGCTGGAGAAAAGCATTCCAGCCGTCTGCAAGGCGCATGGAATCGATCCCCAAAGCCTGGGCGTCAAGGGATGTTTGCTGCTCTATCGCCGGCGAGAGCAGGACATGCCCCTCGCGCAGCCCCCGGATCATGCGACGCCCGAGCAGATGGCACGGACGGAACAGGTTCGGCAGAAGATGCTGCGCCTCGCACGAGAGAAATACCTGTTTCGATTTCAGGACCGAAGGCTTCCAACCGGCCTTCTCATCGAAAATAGTCGGCTCGCAGGGCTGCGGGTGGCGGAAACAAAGATCGAAGGGCGCAGCGCGCTGCCCATTCCCGGAACCGAACAGCACATTCGAGCGCCGCTGATCATTTCATCGATCGGATCGGTGCCGGAGCTCTTGCCGGGCGTGGCGACACGGGGTGAATACTACACCTTCACCGACGAAGAGCTGCCGCGCTACACCGGAAGCGAGCATGTTTTCGGCGTGGGGAATGTGGTGACGGGACAGGGAAACATTCGAGTCTCGTTGCTTCACAGCCAGAAAGTGACGAAACACCTGATCGAGAGCTATTTGAGCCCGAACCTGCCTGGTCGTTCCCTACCCACATCGGTGGAGGTCAGAGGAGTTGGTGAGGCACACGCTGTCTTGGAAAAAATTCAAACCCTGCCGGCTCTCCCACCGAGCGAGGTGGATCGGATCGAGCGGCTTATTCGTGCGCGACAAGAGCGGGTGGGGTACACAGGCGACTACGATTCCTGGATCGCGCAAGTGACGCCGTCCGACCTCGAATAAATACCCTTTACTGCTGCGGTGGCTGCATCATTTGCATGGGGTTGAAGGGTTGTGGGGTGCCGACGATTTTGTCTTTTGCATCCGTGATAACTTTCGTCAATACCATCGT
>Ga0187783_10000263_pt1 | contig 39752 bp, 41 predicted proteins | sample 1015_SJ02_MP02_2_FD_132471 | JGI IMG/M metagenome (GOLD analysis project Ga0187783, IMG submission 132471) | Tropical peat soil microbial communities from peatlands in Department of Meta, Colombia - 1015_SJ02_MP02_20_MG | ecosystem: Environmental > Terrestrial > Soil > Wetlands > Peat | place... | reverse complement strand
TATAAGTTCTCGCGCCGCCGTTATCGTACTCTCTTCGATCGCGCATTTGCGGTGGATCGCCGCAACGTCGAGCAGTTGCTCGACTGGGGTGTGGCGGCCGGCCGGATCGAGCAGGTCGGCAACCTCGCCATCGACGGCGCACTCTTTGAGGCGGCGTCGGAACAGTCGGACGCGCCGTACGACGGCGTGTTGGTCATGCCTGGCTCTCGTTCGTATGAGATCGCAAACTTGATTCCGTTCTATTTTGCCGTTGCGCTGCGCATGCTGCACGAACGTCCCGAACTGCCGATTGCCTTTGCGATCTCGCCGTTCACGCCGCTGGAGCAGGTGCGTCGTTCGATCGAAGCCGGGGGGCACCCGCGAATGTTCGGCCGCCGCGGACGGCTGATCACCGACGATGGCCGCAATTATCTGGCCTCGACCTCCGGCGACGTGCGCCTGCCGCTGTTGACCAATGCGCTCTCGGCTGCGACGCGGGCGCGCCTCGTGTTAACGATTCCCGGCACGAAAACCATCGAGCTCGCGATACTGGGCAAGCCTACGATCGCGATTACACCACTCAACGCTCCCGAGCTGGTCGCGATCAACGGCCCGCTTACCTATCTCAATCGCATTCCGCTGGTGGGCGTCCCGCTGAAGCGTGCGGCCGCCGTCGCGGTTTCTCGCCGCCATCGCTATCACGCACAACCGAATATCGATGCATCCGCGGCATTGGTTAAAGAACTTCACGGCACCGCGCTGCCGGGCCGCGTCGCTCGCGCCGCGCTCGACGCCTACGACGACGCGGCGTGGCTTGCGTCGTCCTCGCAGCGGCTTGCCGCGCTCTATCGCGACCACGTCGGCGCCTCGGATCGGATGGCCCGATCGTTGCTTGCATTGGCGGCCTGACAAAAGCCGTGGAATTCTCGATCGTCATCGCAACCAAGGACCGCGCGCATTATCTCGAGCGAGCGCTGGCATCGCTGCAGTCGCAGACGGGGTCGCCGCCGTTCGAGGTGGTAGTTGCCGATAACGGCTCGACGGATTCGACCGCGAGCGTGGTCGAACGGTACGCAGGAGGCGGCACGGCGGTCCGGTACGTGGCGGCGCCGCAGCCGAACCGCGCGCTGGCGCGCAATCGCGGCGTCGAGGCGGCGCGCGGCAGATACGTTCTCTTTTGCGACGACGACGTGCAGCTGCCGTACGGCTGGATCGCCGCGCACGCGGCGGCACATCGCGGCGGCGGCGACATCGTCGTCAACGGGCCAATCCTCAACGTCCCGTCGTACGCCAGCCGTCCCGGCCCGAAGGCGACGAATTATTCGCGCGCCTTCTTGTGTACGTGCAACGCATCGCTCTCCAAAGAATCGTTCTTGAGGGTCGGCGGCTTCGACGAGAGTTTCAACTTATACGGGTGGGAGGATACCGAGCTAGGCCTGCGCCTGCGCGGTGCCGGAATGCATTGGAAGTTCGCCTGGGATGCATACCTCTGGCACGTGAAGCCGCCGCAGGAAGACACGCTCACCGTCCAGAGCCGCAAGGCCGTCGAGAGGGCGCGAATGGCGCGCAGATTCGTGTTCAAGCATCCGTCGCTGCGTGCGCGCCTAGCGACCGGAGCGCACGCGCTCAATCTGCTGCGCGCTCGCCTTCTGCTTCCCGACTGGCTCCTAGCCGTCTGCGGCGGCCTGACCGCGCGTGGAAACCTGCCGCGCTGGGCGGCGGCGATCCTTCGAGCTCAATTTCTCGACGGCGTCTACACCCGCGAGCTGCTGCGAGCGTTTCGTGAGCCGGCGCGACACGACTAGCCGTGCCCTGCTCTACTGCGCCGGCGGAGGCATCGGCGATTCTCTGGTCGCGTCAATTGTGGCGCGCGCGCTTCATCAGCGCTTCGCCACCGTGGACGGCCTCACGCTTGCCTCGCACGCCGAACTGCTCGAGCGCGTTCCGGATGTTGACGGGGTGTTGGTCGACCAGGGAAGCGAACGCGAAATGGCCGAGCTGCTGGCGCAACGCCGTTACGATGCCTGCGTCGTCACGTGGGCGACGCCGCGCACCGCGCGCGTCCCCGAACTTGCCGCGATCCCGGTGCGTGTCGGCCAGGCGCGCCGTCTGTATTCCTTTCGGTTCACCGACCGCGTCGTCGTCCGAAGTGAGGAAGGCGACGTCACCTCGCACTGGTCGGATATTTTGCTCGACTACGCTCGGGCAATTCACTGCGACACCCGGGACCGCCGATATCGTTTCGTGCCCACCGCAGCCGACGAGCGTGCGGCCGACGCGCTCAGCGACGGCTCAGGCGACTTTATCATCCTCAATCCATGCAACGCCGTTGCGTCGCGTCGCGGAATCTGGCCGCTGGACGGCTGGGCGGCGCTTGCGAGCGCGCTTCGGGAACGCTTTGACTGCCGGGTGTTGGTCAGCGGCGCGCCCACCGACAGGCAAATGACCGAAGGTATTGCGAGCATCGTCTCCGATCGCGCCATCGTTTCAATTGCGGGACGCACCAGCGTCGGTGGCTTTGGGGCACTCGCGCGCCGGGCGCGCGCTTTTGTCGGAATCACGACCGGCTCGATGCACGTGGCCGCGGCGGTCGGGGCGCCGACCGTCGGCATATTCCCTTTTCAGACCGATTTTCCCGAACGGTGGTCGCCCCTTGGGCCGCGCACGGCGGTCGTGCGCGCTTCCTATCCGTGTCATAGCGGAGACACCAAGGAAACCTGTCCCGATTACGCCTGCATCGCGCACCTCGACCGGGCTCGAATCGTTGCCGCCGCGGCGTCGCTGCTCGAGTGATTCGGGCAACGATTCAGCTCTGCACCTACAATCGCGCAGCTTTGCTCGCGCAGGTGCTCGACGCGTGCTTCGATCAATCGCTATCGGGAGAGACATACGAGGTCGTGCTGGTCGACGACGGCTCGACCGACGCAACGCCGGCCGTGATCGATCGAGCGCGCGTTCGCGCGCTGTGCGCGTTTACGGTGGTGAGCCAGCGCAACGCGGGTCTGGCGCGGGCCCGCAACGCGGGAATCGCACGAGCCCGCGGAGAGCGGATCATCTTCATCGACGACGACGTTTTGCCGCTCCCGAATTTCGTGGAACAGCACTTACGCGCGGCGGCTCGCCGGCCGAGCGCGATCGTACGCGGGGGCGCCATCGAAGTGGAGGACCTCGACGAGCTGCCGACGCCGCTGTGGAGCATCAGAAATTACAGCGGCAACTTCTTTTGGACGACCAACGTTTCGGTGCCGCTGGCCACGATCCGCGCGCTGGGCGGATTCGACGAATCCTTCGCCGAGTATGGCTGGGAAGACATCGATGTCGGGCTACGCCTGCGTGCCGCCGGGGTCCGCGCGGTCTTTGCGCCCACGGCGCTGGTCTACCACTACAAACCGCGGCCGCGCGCAGCCGACGTCGGGCCGATGGTCGCGAAGGCCCGCGCGCAGGCGCGTACCGCCGTCCAGTTGGCGCGCCGGCATCCGAACTGGCGTGCCTATCTCGCAACCGGCATCAACCCGCTGCAGCGAGGTTTTCACTCTGCACTGCGAAGGCTCAACGCAGCCGGCCGCTTCGAGCGGCCGTTGAGCGGACTCGACGCCGAGCATCGGCTCGATCGCCGCGAATTGCGATCCGCTCGCGCGCTGGCCAACGAGGCGTATTTCGACGAGCTGGAACGCGCGCTCCACTCGTGAAGATCCTGCTGTCGCGTACCGATCGGATCGGAGACTTGGTTCTTTCGACGCCCGCGATAGCGACGGTTCGCGCGTCGTTTCCCGACGCACACGTGGCGATCGTGACCAGCGAATATAATAGCGTCGTGATGCGGCGCAACGACGACGTAGACGAACTCATCGTCATGCCGCAACATAGCCGCCCACGCGCCTTCGGCGCGCGTCTTACGGGATACGACGTGGCGATTGCCTTAGCGCCACGGGCCGTGGACTTGCAGCTCGTCGGCGCTACAGGGGCTCCCCTGCGTATCGGCTATACCTACGAGCGCCGCTTCCTGGCGCGCTTGACCGCGAGGCTCTATGTCAATCGGGTCATGATCTCGGAAGCAGATCCGGCGCTGTGCGATCGGGATCCGCAGCGCGTCGTCCGGCACGAGGTGGTGCAGTTGCTCGATCTCGTCGCGCTGGCGGGTGCCTACCGGCGGGTGTGGGATCTGCGGGTGAACGTAACCGAGGAAGATCGCATCGTCGCTCGCGCGCTGCCGGCAGATCCGATCGTGATGCATTTGGGCCGGCGCTGGTTCGACGCGGGCAGCACGCTAGCCGGCACGCTGGCCATCGTCGCCCGTCTTGCCGCGCTGGCTCCGGTAGTGATCACCTGTGCCCGCGAGTGCGAGGCGGTGGCGCCTGCGTTCGAGGCGAGCGGAAACGTAGCGTCGCTCTTGCGCGGGCTTCCGTTCCATCAATGGGCCGCCGTCTTGGAACGAGCCCGGGTGGTGGTCACCGTCGACACCGGGGCCACGCACGTGGCAAGCGCGGTCGGGCGGCCGACGGTCGTCGCGTTCGAACACCGCTACTTTCGGCTGAATTCTCAGGAGTGGTCGCCTTATCGCGTGCCGCACGTTCTGGTTCGAAAACCGGCTCGGACCGACGACGCTTCGATTGCCGCATTCGGGGCGGAAGTAGTCGCAGGCGTCGCGCGGTTGCTCCAAGGGACCGCCGATGGCTGAAATCTCGGTCGTCATTCCGACCTACAATCGTCTCGACACCCTTGCGCACGTGCTGCCGACGCTGCTGGCGCAAGATCTGGAGCCGCCGCAGTACGAATTGCTGATCTGCGATTCCAACTCGCATGACGGTACGGCCGAATACGTCGCCGGGCTCGAATCGACCGACCCTCGTGTGCGCTATCTCCCAGGCGCGTATAGCGGCCGAGCGGCCGCGCGCAATGCGGGCATTGCCGCGGCACGTTCTGAGATCGTCCTCTTCAACGACGCCGACATTCTCGCTTCCCCCGACCTCTTGTCCAAGCACCTTCACCGTCATCGCGGGCGAACCGGCCTCGCCGTCGTCGGGCTCGAAGTCCAAGTCAAAGATATCGCCGATTACGTTTTCAAACGCGATCATGCGCAAGCGCGCGGGCATCTGCATCCACCCTCGCGAAAAAAACTTTCGTGGCTCTACTTTCTCACCGGCAACGCATCGGTGCGCCGCGCCGATCTCGTGCGCGTCGGGTGCTTCGACGAGAGTTTCACCGGCTACGGGCACGAGGACTTGGAGCTCGGCTATCGCTTGCAGCGCTCCGGTATCGAGATTCTCTACGAGCCGGAAGCCGTGAATTATCATTGTCAAGCGGTCGCGTACGACGACCAGAAGGAAAAGATGCGGTTGGCCGGCCGTTCGACTGCGCGCTTCTACCGCAAGCATCCGGATTTCGAAGTGATGCTCAAGCTCGGTATGACACCGCTCTCGCTCGGCGCTCATTCGCTGCTGACGCGGATGCCGCATCTGCTTGGATATGTAGACCGCCGTGCCGGGCGGTCGCGGCTCGCCCGCGAACTGCTGCTGCAGTATTATTACGTCTCCGGAATAAAGGAGGGCCGGCGTGACGCGTAGAGTGTCGTGCGGCGTGCTGCGCGCCGGAGACGAACAGGCCTCGGTCGAGCTCTATGGTTGGGTCAACCGCCGCCGCGACCACGGCGGCTTGATTTTCGTCGACCTTCGCGACCACCAAGGCATCACGCAAATCGTCTTCGACCCGCAGCACCCGAGCTTCGCGCGAGCCGAACACCTTCGTCACGAAGATGTCCTGCGGGTCTGCGGCACCGTCCGCCGGCGCCCTGCGGGCACGGAGAATCCGCGTCTTGCGACCGGCGACGTCGAGGTGGCGATCGGCGAGCTGGAGATACTGAACCGCTCCCAAGTACCGCCCTTCCAAGTGAATTCCGACGATCCGGTGGACGAGAACCTTCGTCTCGAATACCGCTATTTAGACCTTCGCCGGCCACGCATGCAAGAGAATATGCGCGTGCGCCATCGGATCGTCAAAGCGATGCGCGATTTCTTCGACTCGCGCGGTTTCTTGGAGATCGAGACCCCGATGATGATCAAGTCCACACCCGAGGGGGCGCGCGATTATCTCGTGCCGAGCCGCCTCCACCCTGGGAGCTTTTACGCGCTTCCGCAGTCGCCGCAACTCCTCAAGCAAATCCTGATGATTGCCGGATTCGGAAAGTACATGCAAATAGCGCGCTGCATGCGCGACGAGGATTTGCGCGCCGACCGTGGCCCGGAGTTCACCCAGCTCGACGTCGAGCTGTCGTTCTGCACCCAGGACGACGTGCTCGAAACGATGGAGTCGTGCATGCGCTACGTTTGGCAGAAGGCGCTCGGCATTGAGGTGGGACCGTTTCCACGGCTTACTCACCAGGAGGCGTTGACCAAATACGGCGTTGACAAGCCGGATCTGCGTTTCGGCCTCGAGCTTGCCGACGTCGGCGCGCTCTTCGCCGGCAGCGAATTTGCGGTTTTTCGCTCGGCTCTGGAATCCGGGGGCGCCGTCGTCGCGCTTCGTTATCCCGGCGGAGCGGCGTTGTCGCGCCGAGACTTCGATGCGCTGACCGAAAGCGCAAAGCAATTCGGTGGCAAGGGCATGGTTTGGATCGCGCTCGGCAGCGATGGCGTCAAGTCTTCGGCCGCAAAATTTTTGGACGAAGCGCAGATCGAGGGAGTGCGGCATGCACTGAACGCCGAGAGCGGGGACGCGCTCTTACTCTTCGCCGACAAGACGGAGCTTGCGTATGCCGTTGCGGGCAGGATGCGCAACGAAGTCGGCGATCGCCGCAAGTTGCGCGATCCGAACGCGTTCGCTTTCGCTTGGGTGACCGGCTTTCCGTACTTAGAGATCGACGAAGAAACGGGCAAACCAATGCCGGCGCACCATCCTTTCACGTCGCCCGCGCCGGGCGACTGGGAGCTGATCGATCGCGATCCGCTACGGATGCGGGCGCAGCATTACGACATGGTGCTCAACGGCTACGAGCTAGGCTCGGGATCGATCCGCATTCACAAGCCCGACGAGCAGCGCAAGATTTTCGAGATGCTCGGTCTGACCCCGCAAGAGGTCGAGGAACGATTCGGCTTCTTCATGCGAGCGCTGGAATACGGCGCGCCGCCTCACGGGGGGATGGCGCTCGGCGTGGACCGGATCGTCATGATCGCTTGCGGCGAGGAGAACTTGCGCGAGGTGATCGCGTTTCCGAAGAATCAAGTCGCGCGCGACGTCATGATGGACGCGCCCGGTCCGGTGCCGGAGCAGTTGCTTCGAGATTTACACCTACGTTTGCGGTAAAACGGTCCTCTCGTGCGCCAGACCGGAATCGTCGATGTCGAAGTCTGGATCGAAGATCGTCTCTCCCTGCGCGCCCAAAAAGGCCGGCTGCGCCTTGATCCATTCGCTGGTTTTCGCCTCTCGAGCGTAGCGCAGAAGCCGGCTTTCCAGATCCGCGACGATCTCCGGAAACTTTTCAGCGACGTTATTCCGTTCGCCCGGATCGGCCTCGAGATCGAAGAGTTCCGTCTTTCCAGGGAGCAACGGAATTTTGACGAGCTTCCATTTTCCTTTGCGAATCGCTCCGCGGAAGGGCTCGACGTTGATGAGCAGGTCGTCGTGCGGCGATGACTGACCGTCGGCGAGCGTCGCCCAGACGTTCTTTCCATCGAACGCATGGCTCGAAGCCTCCGCGGCACCCGCTAATGCGAGTACCGTCGGCATCACATCGACCATGTGCAGCGGCTCGTTCACTATGCCGGGTTTGAGTTTTCCCGGCCAGCTGAAGATCGTCGGAACCCGCACGCCGCCCTCGTGCAGCGATCCCTTTCCGCCGCGCAGCTCGCCGTTCGAGGCCGGAAGTTTTCCGGCAACCTCGTCGCCCCGTTCTTCCTGCGATCGCGCTCCGGTTGCAAAAAGGCTGCTCGTGGCGCCGCCGTTGTCGCTGGAGAACACGATCAAAGTATTCTCGCGCATTCCTTTCGCCTCGAGCGCCGCCACGATCCGCCCGACCTGATCGTCGAGCGCGGTGATCATCGCAGCGTACGTGCGGCGGCGCGCGTCCGGCTCGGAGCTGTAGCGTTCGACGTCCTTGGCCGGTGCCTGATACGGCGCGTGCGGCGCAAGCGACGCAAAATAGAGGAAGAGCGGTTGCGAAGCGTCGTGTCCTTCGATGATTCGAACCGCTTCGTCACCGATCAGCGTCGTGAAGTATTCCTCTTCTTGTAAGAAGCGGCCGTTGCGCTGCCAGTCGATCAGCCCGCCGCGTTCCTTGGTGAAATAATCTACTTCGCCGACGAGGTTACCGTAGAAGTAGTCGAAACCGCGATTTTGAGGCCAGTACTTACGGTCGGCGTGGCCGAGGTGCCATTTGCCGACCAGCGCGGTTTGGTATCCTCGCTCTTTGAGCGCTTGCGGAAGCGTCCGTTCGTCGGTGGGAAGTCCATACGTATGGCTGGGAAAGATCACGAGCGTTTGCAAGCCGTACCGTATCGGATAGCGTCCCGTCATCAAGGCCGCGCGAGCCGGCGTGCAAACGGGCATTCCATAAAACGACTCAAGCCTTACTCCCCCGGCAGCGAGCGCATCAATGTTGGGCGTGCGGATATCGCTGCCGCGGTAGCCGAGATCGGCGTTGCCAAGGTCGTCCGCAAGGATAACCACGATATTTGGCGGTTGCATCGGTTCCAGCGCTACGCTGATGAAGCGCTTGCTCCCTTTATCGGCCGCGCAGCACGTCGTTCGCTCGCCTGAAAATCGCGTCGAACATCGGGACGGTCAACTTGCCCGTGTTCGTGTTTTGGCGGCTGGGGTGATACGACGCGATCGCGGCGATCGCTCGCTTTCCGTTGGTCGCGCGAAGTTCGGCGCCATGCGAGAACGGTACCGTATCGAACGCGAAGCCGCGCTCGCGCAGCACTTTGAGAATGGCTGCAAAACCGATCGCACCGAGGCCGACCATCACCCGCAGGCGCGGCAGCGCGTCGAACTCCTCGAGCAAATAAGGAAAGCAGTTTCGCAGCTCTTTTGGCGCCGGTTTGTTCTGAGGCGGTGCGCAGCGCGCTGCGGCCGTGATGAGACAATCGCGCAGCTCTAGACCGTCGTCGCGCGCGATTGCCTCGGGCTGCGAGGCGAAGCCGGCGCGATAAAGCGCCGGGTAGAGAAAGTTTCCCGATGCGTCGCCGGTAAAGGGGCGCCCCGTGCGATTGCTGCCGTGTGCTCCGGGCGCAAGGCCGACCAACATTACGCGCGCCCGCGGATCGCCGAACGCCGGAACCGGCTTTCCCCAATATTCGCAGTCGATGTGGGCGCGCTTGCGCTCGCGAGCGACCTGTGCGGCATAGGCGCGCAAGCGCGGGCAACGCCTGCAGCGGACGACGCGGCGCTCGATTTGCTCGATCGAAAGCCTAGCTTGACAGTACGTCGGCATATTCTATCCCGACCGGCGCGACGACGTACGCGACGCCTTGGTTGCGCTGCCAGATGCGTTCGATTGCGACGCGCGGATAGACGACGCCCACGTTCGGCGCCGCGGGGTCGTTGATCGCGCAGTCTCCGTCGCTGGTGAACCCGCAGAGAACCGCGAGATGCCCATCCGAGTGCGGAAGCGGCGCGCCGGGGAGCTCCCCATCGGTCCACGAGTACGAAATTGCGAGCGGTAGGTTGCGTTCGATCAAGCGCTGGGCGTGATCCAGATTGCAGAAGTGCGCGACCACGCCGCGCAATCCAAGTTTCTCGCTATACGCGACGTTGAACGACCAGTTTCCCGTGCCGTTGTACGCGCGGTCGAAGACGCTGCGGGCCGTCTCGGCAACGGACTGATCGATCCCATGATAGGCGTGAATCATCGAAAGCGCGGCCGGACTACACCAGCCTCGTTCGCTCTCGGTCACGAATTGCGAGCGGGGCGGGACGTCCAAAATGAGCGCGTCGCGGGCATACGGCAGCGAAGGTCGCGCGCGTACCGGTGACGAGAAAGCGAGCAGCTCGAAGGCTACGTCGCGCGCATAGATCTCGATTCCATCGAACGGTCGTGCCGTATTGATCACGTCCACCTCAACCCGCGTTCCTTCGTGCTCCGGGCTCAATGACGTCGCGCCCTCCGGGTGCCACTGCGCGTAATCGAGCCAATCGCCGTCCGGCCGGCCCGCGCGCAGCAGGCGAAACGAAAGCCGGCCGCTGGGAGCGTGGGTATTCCAGCTCAAAACGCCGCGTCGCGCCGGTTCGAAACAGAGCCGCGCCGGTTCGCTTGGCCGAATGGTCTGCGCGAAGGCGCTCAAATGTTCCACTGCCACGAGTTCCAGCTGTCGCCGATGAACGCGGCCGGAACGTAGTTTCTGAGATCGGCGTTCATCGCGGTGTAGTTCATTCGCCAGCTGAAGAAGACCGCGGGTACGAGCTCGCGCAGACGCTCCTCTTCGCGCTGATAGAGCCGCTTGCGCGTCGCAAGATCGAAAGTGCTCGCCGCGGCCGCGCTGGTCGCATTGACGATCGGATCGTTTAACCACGACGTGTTCGCCCCGTTTGGGGGGATGAACGCGCCGTTCCAGTCGCCCGAGTTATCCGGGTCCGGTCCGTTGGTCTCGATCGACCACTCCATATCGTATCTACCGGTATAGAGCGGTCCGTCGGTGGCGAACAGATAGCTTCCGGGATAGTTGCGGATTACGACGTCGATACCGACGTCGCGCAGCATCGACTGAATGAGAACCTGCGACTCGGTGTTCTCTTGATGTCCGGTCGTTGCGTAAATCGTCAGTCGCAACTCGAGCGGCCCCTTACGCAGAACGCCATCGGCACCGGCACGCCAGCCGGCTGCGGCGAGAAGACGCTTGGCCTCGGCCGGATCGTACCGATAGGCCGGCAGCGACGGCGCCGCCCACGACTGTGGAAAGACGTCGGAAATCGCCAGCTGGTCGATGCCGTGGAAGACCGTGTCGTTGATGCGCTTCCAATTCACGGCTTCGGCGATTGCGCGGCGCACCCGGACGTCGGCGAGCTGCGGCCGGCTGACGTTGATTCCAAGATGGCGCCAATCGGCGATCAGGCCGCGCTCCACTCTAATCCCGGAAATCCCGGCAAGGCGAGGGATTGCGTTCGGATTGACGTTGGGATAAACGTCGATCTCGTGCGTCGCAAGCTCGTTGAAGAGCGTGTTCACGTCCGGAACGACTTTCCAAATCACCTCTTTGAGCTTGGGGGGTCCGCGAAAGTAGCGCGGATTCGGAACGAAGACCAACGACGAGCCGTGATTCCATTCGCGCAGAAGATACGGGCCGCTGGAAAGAGGGCGATCGTTGAAGGCTGCGGCATTGAGGTTCGGCAGTTTGGCAAGCAGGTGCGCCGGCAGCGGCGGATATGCGGCGCCTCCGAATGCCAAGATGCCGAGCACCGCGACGTTGGGCCGACGCAGCCGAATGACGATCGTGTACGGATCGGGGGCGCTTGCCGACGCGATCGCGTCCCATCCGTAGCGAGTCTTGACGTTGTTAGCGGCGTTTGTGACGGCGCGATATGTGAAGAGCCAGTCTGCCGCCGTCAACGGCGCGCCATCGGCCCAGACGACGCCGTGACGCAGATGTACGACGATGCGTTTGCCGTCGGAGCTGATGCCGCCATTGTGCAGCGTCGGCACTTGCGCCGCGAGGTCTGGAATGTAATTGCCTCGCGCGTCGTAGCGCAGTACGAAGGAGAAGAGAAGTCCCGAGATGATGTCGCTGGCCGCGGTGTGCGCGAACATCAGGTTGAGGCTGTCGGGCTCTTCGTCTTCGCCCAGGCGTAATACGCCCGGAACCGTCCACGCGTTGCGCTGAGAGTTCGAGTGCTGCGCGGACGGACGCGAACACGCACAGGCCAAAAAGAGCATCGCGAGCGCGGCTGCTGCCCAGCGGCTCGCGCTCACGCGGATGCGGTTGCGGTCAGCGGCGGCCGTTTGCCGAGACGCGGCGCGATTGCGGCGTAGAAGTCGCCGGCGCCAGAGCGCACCAGGTCGCCGGCCGGCAATCCGGTCTCCGCGCCCGCGCGCTCGATCTCGGCGCGCGCTTCCTCCTCTGAAAGCCCTAACGTGTTGAGGGCGATGCCTACGACGTTCGCGGGTTTCACCGTGGCGATGAGACGTTCGTGAATCGCGATCGATTCGCTGTAACTCAGCGTCGGCGTCGGGTAGGTTTCAATCTGCCGTCGCCGCGGATCGGCGACGAGAACCAGCGCATCGGGCGCGCTGCCGGTCATCAGCCCCAGCGTCACCGCGGCGTAAGCGGGATGGTTGATCGCGCCCTGTCCCTCGACCACGATTAGGTCGGCGCCTTCGTGGGCGGCATAAAGCACGAGCTGCTCGGCCGCGCCCGCGGCAAAGTCGGAGATGACGCGATCCACGCAAATTCCCCAGCCGGCGACCAGGACTCCGGTCTGGCCGGTCGGCACGAAACGCGTTTTTCTTCCGGCGTCGTTGGCGGCGCGCACGAGCTCGAGCGAGACCGTCATCTTACCGACCGCGCAGTCGTTGCCGATCGTCAAGACGACCGGCGCGCCGACGTCGTAGGCGGCGCCCGAGAAGAGCGGAACGTCGGGCGGCCGGCGGACGTCCCAAATGGTCGTGCCGGCCGCGCGCGCCGCCGCGCGAAATTCCAGATCGTCGTCGAGCATTTCGTGCAATCCGCTGACGATTTCCAATCGGGCCGCGATGCCTTCGAGGATCGCGCCGCGCCACTCCGGCGGAAGCCCGCCGCCCTTGGGAGCGGTTCCAATCAGCAGCGCGGTCGGCGAGAACTGCAATGCGTCGGAAACACCGGCAACAATCGGCGCGTCGCTATTGAGGTACGGCAGAACGTCGCGCACGCGCCGCCCGGCTGCCGACGGATCGATGACCGCAACCACTTCGTCGTCGCCGTAGCGGATGACGCCGTGCGCGGTCTTGGCGTCCGTCTTGAAGCGATCGAGTGCGAGGATCGCGTAACGGCGCATCACGCGACCGCGGCCTCCCGCACGCCCAATCCGGGTCGATCCGGCAGCACGAGCTTGCCGCGATCGTACCAGACTCCAACGAACGGATCGCTCGCGGTCAGCAACGGCCCATCCAGATCGGCCCAATCGACCAGCGGCGAGAGATGCGCGGCCGCAGTCGCCGCGATTGCGCTCTCGATCATGCACCCGATCATGATTTTGAAGCCCATCGCTCGCGCGGTGTGGATCATCGCCAGGGCGCCGCGGATTCCTCCGGTCTTGGCCAGCTTGACGTTCACGCCGTCCACGCAACCGTACAGCGCGGGAAGGTCGCCGGCAAACCGTGCATCCTCGTCGGCGACGATCGGAATTGAGACGCGTTCGTGAATCGCGCGAAGTTGCTCGGGATGCCCGGCCGGAATCGGCTGCTCGCATAATTCGATCTCGTAGCGTTCGAGCTCGCGCAAAATCGCGACCGCCCTCTCGACATCCCAGCCTTCGTTCGCATCGATGCGAATCGTTCCACGATAACGGGCACGGATGGCAGCGATCGTTTCGATTTGCTCCGACGGCGTGCCGATGCCAAGCTTGACTTTGAGGATCGGATGATCGCCGGCTTCGGTCAGTTTCTGCATCGTCGTCTCAGGATCGGCGATGCCGATCGTGAACGACGTCGCCGGCGTCAACGCCGGGTCGAGGCCGAGCAGTGCGTAAAGCGGTCGTCCGAGGTCTTTGCCGATGAGATCGTGCAACGCGAGGTCGAGACCACAGCGCGCGGCTGCCGGAATTCCGTCGTGCAGGATCGCTTCGAGGCGATAGGGATCGCCGTCAGCGAGCGGATGCGTCGTCAAATACTCGACGACGCTTGCGACCGATTCGCCGTAGCGCTGGGTCGGGTTTGCCTCGCCGACACCTTCGCGGCCGTCGCCGGCGCGAACGTGGACCAAAACTGCGCGCGCGACGCTCTCCTCGCCGCGCGCGATCTTGAACGGATGTAGGAGCGGCAGGTCGAGCGGCGCGGCCGAGACACAGAGCACCGGTGCGGCATTCATCGGGGCATCGAGGCTTCCTCGGATGCGGAGGTTTGCCGCTTGACGGTTAGTGGTACGGTAGAGAGGCTCGACTGCGTATAGCGCGCAGCCTGCGCTGGTACCGAACCGACTTATTTGACCTCGGGAGCATCAGCTCCGGAAACGACGGATCGGCTGGGCGTTACGCCTGCCGGCCCGGCGCCCGGGCCGCACCCACCTGCGAGAACGCAGGTTCGTTCCACGCTCGCAAGACGCTATTTGCGGTTGAGTATTTCTTGCCAAACGCGCATTGCGTTCGCCAGTTCGCGCGCGTTCGTGCCGCCGGTTTCGTCGTCGAACGCGACGTGACCGCGAAAATCTCCGAAGATCGCCGCCATCTCGGCAATCGAGCGCTCCGTCTGAGTTGAGGCGTCATTCCAAAGGAGCACGGTATTGGGCGCGAGCAGTCGAGGATCGCTCGCGGCATCGAGGCGCTGAGGCTGCGGTCCGTAACGCAGCCACGCCGAGTCGGTCTCCTTGACGACGCGCTTGCAGTCGTGGGTTGTTGCCGCAAACGTCCCGGGCGCGTTGCGCAGAGCGAGCGTCACGTTGCGCGCTTTTGCCAGCGCCGTCGCCTGGTTCAAACGAGCGAGCTGATCGCTCCACGAGCATTCGATCTCGCCGCTTAACGGCGCTGCGATGAGCGGTGCGCCGAGCACGACTGCTCTATCGAGAACCTCGATCATACCTTGCGGCGCTTGCGCAAAGAACGACGAATCGGCCAGTGCCGCGACCGAAAGGCCCCGGTCGGTTGCCATCTTCTTGACCTGAGCGAGGTAGTCGTCGTCGGTACGCGGAAAATGGCGCACGTCGAGAACGACGCCGTCGCAAGGAAGCTCGCGCGCGCAGAGATCCAAAAACTCGAGCTGGGTAAGTTCGCCGCTTTCAATCTCGCGGTGAAGCGCACCGCTCGCGCAAGCAAGCTTCATCGGCGAGCGACGTTCGACCGTTCGAGCCCGCTCACCCTTTGCACTGTGGATGGCTGATATACGATGAGAATCGCGCTTGGCGCCGATCACGCCGGCTTCGAATACAAGGATCGCATCGCGCAGCTTCTGCGCGAGCGCGGTCACGAGATTCTGGACTTCGGGACCCACGATCCGACGCCGGTAGACTATCCGCAATACGGCTACGCGGTCGGCGAGGCGGTGGCCACCGGTCAAGCCGAGCGCGGCATCGTCGTCTGCGGGTCGAGTCTGGGGATTGCCATGGCTGCCAATAAGGTTCCGGGCATCCGATGCGCACCTGTAGACGAGCCGTACTCCGCCGAGCTTGCGCGCCGCCACAACGATGCCAACGTCATCGCGTTTTCGGAACGGTTGACCGGCTGGGAGATGATCGAGCGAATGCTCGAGGTCTACCTGGAAACGCCGTTTGACGGAGGGCGTCACGCATGGCGCATCGAGCAGCTCTTTGAATTCGGCGACGCGCAGCGTTCCCGGACGCTCAAGGATTTGGAGCGCGGCGAAGTGACCGACGCGCAGACCCCTAAAGAGCTTATCGGCCTGCCGTAGGGAAGACTAGTTGGTGGAAATTCTCACGCCCAACGGGATCGAGGCGCAGGACCCGGAGATATTTGCCGCCATCGCCGGCGAGGAGCGGCGTCAGCGCGACAACCTGGAGCTGATCGCGTCGGAGAATTACGCAAGCCGCGCTGTTCGCGAAGCGATGGGCTGCGTGATGACCAACAAATACGCCGAAGGGTATCCCGGACGGAGATATTACGGCGGCTGCGAGTGGGTGGATATCGCCGAAAACCTCGCGCTGGACCGGCTCGGCCGACTCTTCGGCGCCGACCACGCGAACGTTCAACCACATTCCGGCGCCCAGGCGAACATGGCCGTGTTCATGGCCGTGCTGCAGCCCGGCGACAGCGTACTCGGCATGTCGCTGGCGCACGGCGGCCATCTGACCCATGGCACGAAAGTGAGTTTCTCCGGAAAACTTTATAACGCGTTGGCGTATGGCGTGCGCCAGGATACCGAGCTGATCGACTTCGATCAAGTGCGCGCATTGGCGCGAGAACATAAGCCGAAGCTGATCGTCGCCGGCGCGAGCGCGTATCCGCGTATCATGAAATACGAGCCGTTTCGGGAGATTGCCGACGAGATCGGCGCCGCTCTTCTCGTAGACTTCGCGCATATCGCCGGGCTGGTAGCGACGGGACTGCATCCGTCCCCGGTTCCGCTTGCCGATTTCGTCACTTCGACGACGCATAAAACGCTGCGCGGCCCGCGCGGCGGTTTTATATTGTGCACTCAGCAATGGGCGCAAGCGACCGACAAGAGCGTCTTCCCGGGTATCCAAGGCGGCCCGTTAATGCACACGATCGCCGCAAAGGCGGTCGCTTTCCAAGAAGCGCTGCAGCCCGATTTTACGACCTACCAGCGGCAAGTCGTCGCAAATGCCGGGGCGATGGCAGACGAGTTCGAGAGAGCCGGCTTGCGGCTGGTGGCCGGGGGTACCGATACCCATTTGATGCTGGTGGACGTCTCGGTGAAAGGCCTTACCGGGAAGGCGGTCGAGGAGTATCTGGATCAAGTCGGCGTCACCGTCAACAAGAACGCGATACCCTTCGACAAGCAGAAGCCCTTCGTAGCCAGCGGCATCCGCATCGGCACGCCGGCCATCACGACCCGCGGCTTCGGCATCGAAGAATGCCGCGAGGTCGCGCGGATCATCGTTGACGGTCTTGCCGATATCGAAACGCGCGCGCAGGTCGAGAGCCTGCGTGGACGCGTTGCGGAGTTGACATCCCGTTTCGACGTTCCGTAATGCGCCCGGGCTGGGACGAGTACTTCATGCAGATCGCGCACACCGTTGGAACGCGGGCAACGTGTCCGCGTGCCTCCGTCGGGTGCGTCCTTGCCCGCGAACGCCGAATCCTGACCACCGGTTATAACGGTGCGCCGCGCGGCACGGCGCACTGTACCGAGGTGGGATGCACGTTGGTCAACGAACACTGCATGCGTGCGACCCACGCCGAAGCGAACGCGGTGGTGCAAGGCGCGCTGCACGGCGTTGTCCTGCAGAACGCAACTGCCTATTGCACCCACCAACCCTGCGTGAACTGCTCGAAGCTGCTGATTAGCGCGGGCGTGGTGAAGATCGTCTACGACGAACCGTATCCCGACCCGATCGCCAGCGATCTGTTAGCCGAGGCCGGGGTGGCGCTGGTGCATTTCACCACGCTTGAGGCGGCGCGCGGATGAGCGCCCATCACGTGAGTCCCGGCGTCATGTATGCGGCGGCCTTCGCGATTGCCGGAATCGTCAGCGGCTTGGCCACGCCGCTGGTCGTGCGGCTCGCGAATCGTTTGGGGATCGTGGACAGCGACGGCCACGAACGCCGAATGCACGACATGCCCAAGCCGCGCGTCGGCGGAATCGCGGTGTTCTTCGGTTTCGCGTTCGCGCTGTTCGCCGTCCTGGGCGTTTCGCTGTCCTCCTCGGTCGGCGCTCTTCCGGCGGGTGACCAAGTCGATGCCATCCATAAGCTCGTCGGCTTGCTGTTCGGAAGTCTGCTGATCTTGGGTGTGGGAATCTGGGACGACGTCATGCAAATGCGCCCGCGCAACAAGCTGGTCGCGCAGATCGTCGTCGCTTCGATTTCGATGCTCTACGGTTTCGTGATCCCGGGCATCAACAATCCGTTCGATCGTAATCCCGGAACGAATTGGATCGATTTTCCGCTTTGGCTGGGCGTTCCACTGACGTTGCTCTGGTACGTCGGAATGATGAACGCGATTAACTTTCTAGACGGACTCGACGGGTTGCTCACCGGCGTGGCCGCGATTTCCAGCCTGTTCTTGTTCATGATATCGGTGGTGCACGGCAATCCGATCGTCGCTTTGGTCGTTGCCGCCCTGACCGGCGCCTCGCTGGGCTTTTTACCCTACAACTTCAATCCCGCGCGGATAATTCTCGGCGATTCCGGCTCGCTGTTCATCGGATACGTCTTCGCGACGGTTTCGATCATCGGCGCGAGCAAGACGGCCATCGCGGTCAGCGTCGTAGTACCGCTGCTTGTGCTCGCGCTTCCGGTTCTCGACACGGCCGCCGCGATCGTTCGCCGGGCCCGCAGCGGCAAGGCGATCAGCGAAGCGGATCGCGAGCACTTTCATCACCAGCTGATCTTTCGTTTCGGGCTGAACGTCCGGCAAGCCGTCTTGCTGCTTTACGCAGTTTGCTTCGTTCTCGGTGCGGTTGCGTTGGCATTCTCGGGCGAGTTCACCCACGTTTTTCGTCACGCGACCTAACGCGCGAATATGACGACGAGGCTGCGCGTCATGAGCGTGTTCGGTACCCGGCCGGACACGATAAAAATGGCGCCCGTGGTGCACGCGTTGCGCCGGCACGATTCAATCGACGACTCGATTTGCGTCACCGCGCAGCATCGCAAGATGCTCGACGACTTGCTCGCGCTCTTTTCGATCGTTCCGGACTACGATCTCGACGTCATGACGCAGGACCAGACGCTGACCGAAGTAACGACCCGCGTGCTGGCCGGAATGGAGAGCGTTTTGGCCGAAGCCCGGCCCGACGTCGTGCTCGTGCACGGTGACACTACGACGAGCACCGCGGCGGCGCTGGCAGCGTTCTATCAGCAGATTCCGGTCGGACACGTTGAGGCTGGGCTTCGAACGAAGAATCGTTGGCTGCCCTATCCCGAAGAGATGAATCGACGGTTGACCGGCGCCATTGCCAGTTACCACTTCGCCCCGACGGCGCTTGCGCGCGAGCATCTCATCGCCGAGAACGTCGCGCCCGGCGACATCGTCGTCACGGGTAACACGGTGATCGACGCATTTCTCGAGACCGCAGCGCGCCGCGACCTTCCGCTGCCGCCGCGTTGGCAGGAGATCGATTCGGCTCGGCCCGCGATCGTAGTCACCGCGCACCGCCGCGAAAATCACGCCCACATGCACGAGATTGCGGAGGCGCTGCGTGAGATCGCGCAACTTCCGGTGCGTCCGCAACTCTACTGGCCGGTGCATCCCTCGCCGCGCGTTGCGCCGATCGCCCGCTCGGTGCTCGATGGAGTTCCCGGGGTCGTCTTGGTCGAGCCGATCGATTACGCCGAGATGGTGACGGCGGTTCGGGACTGCGCCTTCGTGCTGACCGACTCGGGCGGTCTTCAGGAAGAGGCACCCTGCCTGGGAAAACCGGTGCTGGTTATGCGTGAGGAGACGGAGCGGCCGGAGGGACTCGTCGCGGGAACCCTCGAGCTGGTGGGGCACGGCAGGCAGCGGATCGTGGACGCTTGCACGCGGCTGCTCACCGACACCGCGGCTTACGCGCGAATGGCGCGGGCCGCAAATCCCTATGGCGACGGACAGGCTGCCGGCAGGATAGCGGGCTGGTTGCAAGCCCGACTGCGCGGCGGAGTTTATCCGGCTCCATTCGCGGGCGCAACGCCTGCACACCCGGCTGGCGTGCGCCAGTGAATCCGGTCTTCTCCGTCGCGGCGGCCGGGGGAAGCTTTGCAACCGCGACGCTGGCAGGCCTTTTTGCCGGAGCGTGGTTGGCGGGTCGCTTTAGAACGCCGGTCCTCGCCGTCGCCGGCCTATTCGTTGGGCTGGTGCTTGGAGGGTACTCCGCCTACCGGCTGCTGATGCGGTCCGTCTAGCTCCGTTGCGGCAGGATAACCCCGGAAGAGGTGCGTACAGCGACGCCGACGCGGCGGCCGATATGGTTGCTTATCTAGCGCTCCGGCGCGCGGTTTCTCTTTGGACTTTGGCGGGCGTCGCTGTCACAGCACTTTTGGTGGTTCGCTGGCTCCCTTTCCTAGCGTTGGCACTCCTGACCGGTGCGCTGTGTGGGGTGATCAATGCCCACTTGGTCGGCAGCAGCAGCGAGCTGCTCTTGAAGAACCGGAGCGTAGGGCTCTTCGTCTTAAGTAGTTTCCTGCGAATCGGGGTCTTAGGTATAGTGCCGGTGGCGTTCGCCGTCCGCGGTCCGTGGTGGTCGATGGCGTGGTACTTCGCCGGTTTTTTTCTCCCGTTAGCGCTATTCGCGGTTGGCGCGCAACGCGCATTCGAGCGAAAGTAGAACGAGAAGACCTTCGTGCAAGAGAACTTGGGCGAGCACATCCTGTGGCACGTTCCCGTGCTGGGGGCGGTGCATGCCGATACGATCGTGACGACGTGGATCGTCATGTTCATCTCGCTCGTGCTTTTAGCGTGGGTTGGCGCGAGTTACCGCCGCCCGGTGCAGACGAAGCGTCAGGTCGTGGTGGAAGGTGTCATCAATTACGTCGCCGATTTAGCGACCAGCACGCTGGGCAAGCGGGGCGAACCCTTCGTGCCGTTCTTCATCGCGCTCTTCGTCTTCATATTCTTGCTCAACCAGTTTGGCATGCTGCCGTTCAAAGCGCTGGGATTGCCGATCGGCGGTTCGCCGACGGCCGACCTCAACACAACGGTTCCGCTTGCGTTAATCGTCTGGCTTGCAACCTGGTTGCTCTTTCCGGTGAGTCACGCCAGGCATCTCTTCCAGCCGTTCGTCGCGCTGCTTCCGATCAATCTCATCGAAGAGTTCTCGCGTCCGCTGACCCTCGCCGCGCGACTCTTCTTTAATATCTTTGTCGGCGAGTTGCTCTTCATCATCATCGCATCGATCATCCAACAGCACATCACCATAGGCCCGGTCAATCTCTCGCTCGCCGTGACGGTGCTCCCGTTCTTCATTCAATTCTTCAACTTTTTCGTCGGCACCGTACAAGCGTTCGTTTTTACTCTTTTGGCGATCGTCTACTTCTCGCTGGCGATCGGCGATAGTCATTAAGAAAGGTTACCTCCTTGACTCCTGAAGCGTTAGTAGCCGCCTTTACCCTCCTGGCGTTCGGCATCATCGTAGCCGGCGTCGCTTTCGGTTCGGCGATCGGCGACGGCATCGTTGCGAGCAAAGCGGTCGAAGCCATCGCGCGTCAGCCCGAAGCGCGTCCCAACATCATGACCTTCATGTTCCTTGGCGTCGGCGTCCTGGAAGCGTTCCCGATCATCGGCCTCGGTATGGCCTTTTACATGATCTTCAGTCTCGCTCCGCTGGCCGCGCTGATGGCGAAGGTGCAGGGCCACTAAGCCTCGATGTCCTTCCTGAGCGTCGACGCCACGCTGATCGTTCAACTCGTCAACTTCGCGATATTCTTCGCGTTGCTGAACGTCGTCTTCTTGAAGCCGGTCGGTCGCGCAATCGCTAAACGGCGTGCGTACATCGATGGATTGGTCGCCGATTACGATCGGTACCAAGAGGAAGGCAACGCGTTGCGCGCCCAGGCCGAGGCAATACGCGCGGAGGCGCGGCGCGAAGCTGAACAGACGCTTGCCGCGACGCGAGCCGCGGCCTCGAACGAAGCCGCGGAAATCTCAAGCCGCTACGGCGCGCAGGCAAAGAGCACGATTGACGCAGCGCGGAGCGCCGCGGCGGCGGAACTCGAGAAAGCGCGGGGCCGAGAAGGCGAGGCGATGCGCGGTCTCGCGGAGATCATGCTTGAGCGCGTCGTCCCGGACGCTGCGCGATGAACGACGCGCAGTTTTACATCAAGGCCGCGCTCTACAGTCAACTCCTTTCGGCGGTCGTCTTCATAGGCGTGCTCGTCTACATCTGGTCGAAGTACATTCTGCCGGTCGTCATGGCGGCGCAAGCGCGCAGCAACGAGCAGATCGCCGAGGCCGAGCGCCATCGCGACGAGGCTCACGCCGCGATAACGACGCTGCGCAATGAAATCGAGAGCGCCCGGCGCGACGCGAATCTCATCGCGGAACGCGCGGAGACGCACGCCGCGCACGAGCGCGATGCCACGCTCGCAGAAGCGACTGCTGCGGGCGAGCGCCAGGTGCGCGATGCCGGTGGCGAGTTGGAGCGCGCGCGCGACGTTGCGCGTCAGCATTTGCGCGAGGCATTGGTCGCCGGCGCGCTGCGGATCGCGCGAAGCGAAGCGCCGGAACGCCTCGGTGCATCGGGCGAACGCAAGTTGATCGACGCCGGCGTCGGAGCGCTGGAGGCATCGCATGGTTAACGAAGTGCTCGCGCGTCGTTATGCAACGGCCGTCTGGACGCTTGCCGCAGAGCGCAATATTGCCGATAGCGTCGGTGCGGATTTGAGCGCCATCGCGCATGCGATTGGCACGTCGCAGCCGCTGCACGATTTCTTCGTCGCGCCGATCGTCGCACGCAGCGCGAAAGAGCGCGCGGTCGGCCAAGCCTTTGAGGGACGCGTCGACACCGTGGCTCTCCATACGCTATTACTGCTGGTGCGCCGTCGCCGCGAGACGCTGCTCTGGGGCGTCGTCGCCGCGTACGAAGCATTGGCGCGACGGGCGCGCGGCGCTGAGCGCGTCACGGTACAATCGGCGCGGCCGCTTCCGGCTGATGAGATGCGCGGCCTCATCGAACGGCTGGAACGTGCCACCGGCAAGGCATTGGACGTAACCGAACGCGTCGATCCCTCACTTATCGGCGGCGTCCGCATTACGCTGGGCGACCGGCTCATCGACGCCTCTATCGCCGGACGCCTCGACGCGCTCGCGCGAGAACTCGCCACTACCGCTTAACCAACGAAAGTAACGAATGATCAACGCAGACGAAATCGCCGGAATACTCAAACAACAGATCGAGCAGTTCACAACCGGCGCGCGACAAGATGAAGTCGGCACCGTCATCGAAGTCGGTGCCAACCTTGCACGTGTTTACGGATTGGGTGGCGTGCGCGCGTCGGAACTCGTGGAGTTTGCCAACGGTCTGCTCGGCGTCGCGCTCAACCTCGAAGAGGACAACGTCGGCGTCGTGATCATGGGCTCCGATGCGGACATTCGAGAAGGCGATAGCGTGCGCCGCACCGGGCGCATCGCTTCGGTACCGGTCGGCGACGCGCTGCTCGGGCGAGTGGTCAATCCGCTCGGGCAGGCCATCGATGGAAAAGGCGAGATTGCCGCAAGCCGTTTTCGCACCGTCGAAAACATCGCACCGAGCGTAATCCAGCGTCAACCGGTAAAACAACCGCTGCAGACGGGCATTCGCGCGATCGACGCGCTGATTCCGATCGGGCGAGGGCAGCGCGAGCTGATCATCGGGGATCGCTCGACCGGAAAGACCGCGATTGCGGTCGATACGATAATCAATCAGCGCGGACGAGGCGTTTTTTGCGTCTACGTGGCGATCGGGCAAAAAAACTCGACGGTAGCCGCCCTGGCCGAAGTTCTCGAGCAGAAACGAGCGCTCGAATACACGACCATCGTTGCCGTTAGCCCTTCGGAGGCCGCCGCCTTGCGCTGGCTCGCACCTTTCGCCGGCTGCGCGATGGCCGAAGAGCTCATGTATGCCGGCAAGGACGTGCTGATCGTCTACGACGACCTCACCAAACACGCTCAGTCGTATCGCGAGATGTCGCTCCTGCTTCGCCGCCCGCCGGGACGCGAAGCATATCCCGGCGACGTCTTCTATCTGCACTCGCGGCTGCTCGAGCGTGCGGCAAAGCTTTCCGAAGCAATGGGCGGCGGATCGATGACCGCGCTGCCGATCATCGAAACGCAGGCCGGAGATTTCTCGGCCTACATACCGACCAACGTCATCTCGATCACCGACGGTCAGATCTATTTGACGCCGCAGCTGTTCTTTCAAGGCATACGACCGGCAGTCGACATCGGGCTCTCAGTTTCTCGCGTCGGAGGCGCGGCGCAAACCAAGGCCATGAAGTCCGTTGCTGGACAGCTCAAGCTGGAGTTGGCGCAGTACCGCGACCTGGCGGCGTTCGCCAAACTCGCAAGCGATCTGGACAAAGCGACGCAGAACCAACTAATGCGCGGCGAAAAGCTCACCGAGTTGCTCAAGCAGCCGCAATATCAGCCCCAGCCAACCGAGGACCAAGTGGCTATCATCTACGCCGCTACCAACGGGTTCGTCAACGACGTCCCGACGGCGCGTCTCCAGATTTGGGCTGCAGCGATGATCGGGTTCCTGCACGAGAAGCATCCCGAAATTTCAAAGGCGATTGCCGAAAGCGGGCAGCTCTCGGACGACACGAAGAAACAACTCGACGCCGCGTTGACGGAATTCAACAAGAGCTTCTAATGCCGACGGTTAGAGATCTGCGCGACCGGATCAGGTCGCTCAAGAACACTCAGCAGATCACCAAGGCCATGAAGCAGGTGGCCGCGGCCAAGATCCGTCGGGCGGAGGCCGCGCGACAGAGCGCGCGCCCATACGCCGATACGCTGGCCGAAATGCTGGCCGATCTGCTCCGCGCCGTATCCACCGTCGATCACCCGTTCATGAAGGCCGGCAAGGAAGGCGCGCCGGCCGGGGTCCTGCTGATTACGGCCGACAAAGGGCTGGCCGGCGCGTTCAACTCCAACGCGATCGCCGCGGCCGAAGCGTTCGCGCGCACGCGCAACGGCGTCAAGTATTACACCGTCGGCATCAAGGCGCGCAACGCCGTTCGGCGGATGGGGATGCGCGACCACTCGACCTGGACGCTAGGGAGCGAATCGAAGATCGACACGGCTCGAGAGGTCGCGCGCGCCGCGGCCGGCGACTTCGCCTCCGGCGGAATTTCCGAGCTCGTGCTGGTTTCGCAAACGTTGGTGACGATGATGGTGCAGCGGCCGCAGACGCGTAAGCTCGTCCCGATTCTGCAGGAGGATATTCGGGCGCTTAGCGGCTCGGAAAAGCCCGACGAGAAAGAACGCGCGCGCGGCGCGATCGAGTTCGTCCCCTCCCCGGAGTTCGTGCTCTCCCGCGTGCTGCCGAAGTATCTCGAGTTTACGATCTATACCGCGATGCTCGAAACCGACGCCGCCTTCTATGCCGCTCAGCTCGTTGCCATGACCAACGCTACCGATAACGCGTCGAACCTGATCGACGAGCTGACGATCCAAATGAATAATGCCCGGCAAGCCGCCATCACCAAAGAGCTTCTGGAAATCGTCGCGGGCGCGGAAGCTCTCGGCGTTGCGTAACTTTTACAATAAGGAACGGAGATAGATGACAGCCACCGACACCGGAAAAGTCGTTCAAGTACTCGGGAACGTCGTTGACGTCGAGTTTAGCCCGGAAACGCTGCCGAAGATCAACTACGCGCTGCGCGTAGCGGTCAACGAGAGGGCGACGAAGGACAAGACCGATGACGGCGCCGCGCGCAACGGCGTCGAGCTTGGCGGAACGGCGATGGCTTCGCGCGAGATTACGCTCGAAGTCCAGGACGAGCTCGGCGACAATCAGGTCCGGTGTCTGGCACTCGGCTCGACCGACGGGCTGGTGCGCGGTGCGGTCGTGCAGAACTGCGGCGGGCCCATCGAGGTACCGGTCGGCGAAGGCACGTTGGGGCGTATCTTCAACGTGCTCGGTGAGACGATCGACAGTGACGAACCGGTGAAAGCTGCCGCGCGCTGGCCGATTCACCGGCCCGCACCACCGCTGAAATATCAAGAGCCGACGGCGCGCGTCTTTGAGACCGGCATTAAAGTCGTCGACTTGATGGCGCCCTACACGCGTGGCGGCAAGGTCGGGCTGTTTGGCGGCGCGGGCGTCGGCAAGACCGTGCTCATCCAAGAACTGATCCGCAATATCGCCTACGTCCACAAAGGCTTTTCGGTCTTTACCGGAGTCGGCGAACGCACGCGCGAGGGCAACGACCTCTGGCTCGAAATGAAGGAGTCGGGCGTGCTCGCTCAGACGACGCTGGTCTTCGGTCAAATGGACGAGCCTCCCGGCGTGCGTTTTCGCGTCGCTCAGACCGGCGTCACCATGGCCGAGTATTTTCGCGACGAGCTCGGCGCGGACGTGCTCTTGTTCATCGACAATATTTTCCGCTACATGCAAGCCGGGTCGGAAGTCTCGGCTCTGATGGGCAGAATGCCGTCGGCGGTCGGCTACCAGCCGACGCTGGGCAGCGACATGGGAGTCCTTGAAGAGCGCATCACTTCAACGCGCAAGGGCTCGATTACGTCCGTGCAGGCCGTTTACGTTCCGGCCGACGACTATACCGATCCGGCCGTCGCGACCACGTTCGCGCATCTCGACGCCACGACCGCGCTCTCGCGGCCCATTTCCGAGCTGGGAATTTATCCGGCGGTCGACCCCCTAGCATCCACGTCGCGCATCTTGGATCCGCAGATCATCGGAGAAGAACACTATGCCGTCGCGCGCGGCGTTCAAGAGGTGCTCCAGCGTTATCGCGACCTGCAGGACATCATCGCAATTCTGGGAGTCGAGGAGCTTTCCGAGGACGACAAGGTAGCGGTGGCTCGCGCGCGTCGCATTCAGCGGTTCTTTTCGCAGCCGTTTTTCGTTGCCGAGCAATTCACCGGACGACCGGGTAAATACGTCAAGCTACCCGAGACGATCGCATCGTTCAAGGAAATCCTCGAAGGCAAAGTGGACGACTTGCCCGAGGGCGCGTTCTTCTACGCCGGCACGATCGATGAAGTGCGAGCAAACGCGGAGCGCATGACGCGTGGCTAGCTCCGTACCGTTCAAGTTGGTAACGCCGATGGGTGCGGTCTTCGATGGCGAAGCCCAGCTGGTCATTGCGGTGACCACCGAAGGCGAGGAAGGCATACTCCCACGGCACGCTCCGTTGCTCGCGGCCTTGAAGCCCGGAATCCTGCGGGCCAACGTCGTCTCGGGGGGCACGAGCTCGCGCTTGGAACTCGCGACGAGCGAGGGATTCATTGCGGCCTTGCCCGATCGCGTAACGGCTTTAGTGGACGAGGCGGTAGCTTTTGACCAAGTCGTCGTAGCCGAGACCCGCCGGCAGTTGGACGAAGCGGTGGAGCGGCAGAAAGCCGCCGGCAACGACCGCGAACGCGTGGCGCGCGAACAAGCCGTTATCGACTTCAGCCGCGCAAAGTTGCGTCTCACCGGCCATAAGTAGGCCAGCCGCGCGCCTACGCGAAGGATTAGTCATGCTGGATCGGCTGGAAACGACGCTGCGAATTCGAGGCGGTGCGCGCCTGGAGGGTTCGGTAGCGACGCACGGTGCAAAGAACGCCGCACTGCCGATCATGGCTGCCTCGCTGCTTGGAAACGGAACCGTGACCCTCCATAGCGTGCCACGCATAACCGACGTTTCGGTGATGTGCTCGCTGTTGGAGGCATTGGGCGCGCGCATTCGCAACGAAGGCGAAAACACCGTGACCATTGACGCAAGCAACGCCGCGTCGTACCGCGCACCGTACGCGCTGGTTCGAAAGCTTGCGGCTTCGTTCGACGTGGTCGGAGCGTTGCTCGGACGGTTTGGACGCGCCGAAGTTCCTCTGCCCGGGGGCTGCGTGCTCGGAACGCGCGCGACCGACATGCACGAGCAAGCCTTCGTGGCGCTGGGATGCGACGTGCACAACGCGCACGGCTACCTGATCGCGCAGGCGCGTGAGTCGCGGCTGCACGGCGCGGAGATCGAGTTCCGAATGCCGAGCGTCGGCGCAACGAAGAATGCGATGCTGGCTGCGGTCTTGGCCGAGGGCGAAACTCGCTTGCGCAACGTTGCGATGGAACCCGAGGTCGTCGATTTGGCGAACTTCCTGGCGGCCATGGGCGCGAAGATTTCCGGGCAAGGAACCGACTCGATCGTCATTGAGGGAGTGCGCGCGCTTGGAAGCGCCGAGTACGAGATCATCCCGGATCGGATCGTGACCGGGACGCTGCTTTTGGCCGGAGCAATCACCAGGGGCGACGTCACCGTGACGAAGTGCCGGCCGGATCATCTTCTCGCGCTCACCGACAAGCTGGCCGAGTGCGGCGTAGTGACGATGACCGGTGACGATTGGATCCGGGTAACGGCCGACGGAGTGACCGGAGGAACCGACGTTCTTACCGCACCCTATCCTGGTTTCCCGACCGACCTCCAGCCGCAGGTCGTCAGTTTTCTCTGCACTTGCCCCGGAACGAGCGTCGTCGAGGAGTCGATTTTCAACGCGCGCTTCTCGTACGTCAACGAGCTCGCTCGTATGGGCGCCGACGTCAAGGTGACGATGGAAAGCAATGCAGCCGTCATCAAAGGCCCAAAACAGCTCTCGGGCGCGCCCGTCGAGGCGCCCGACATCCGTGCCGGTGCGGGCCTGATCGTGGCCGGACTCGCGGCCAACGGCGAAACCGAGATCATCGGGCTGGAATACGTCGACCGCGGCTACGAGCGCTTCGAAGAACTGCTGTCGGCGCTTGGCGGTCAAGTTCAGCGCAGCAGCGGCGTCACGCCGCTGGTCGAGCCTGCAGGCCTTTTCGAAACGAGCGAGTACCCGCGCGTTTCGGCCACCGGATAAAAGCTTTACCGCTAGGAGTCTTTTTTGGACATCGGGATCGACCTGGGCACGGCGAACGTGCTGGTTCACGTCAAGGGCAAGGGCATCGTTCTGCGCGAGCCGTCGGTAGTTGCCAAGGATATGAATACCGGCAGAGTCTTGGCCGTGGGTGAAGAGGCGCGACAAATGCTCGGACGAACGCCCGCTCACATCCAAGCCATTCGTCCGTTGCGCGACGGCGTCATCGCGGATTTTGAAGTCACCGAAGCGATGCTTTCGTACTTCATCAAGAAGGTTATGAAAGATCGCTCGTGGTGGTCGGCGATGGTCAAGCCGAAACCGCACGTCACGATTTGTGTGCCGGCCGAGATAACGAGCGTCGAAGAACGCGCCGTGAAAGATGCCGCCAAGCTGGCCGGCGCGCGCGAGGTTGGGATTATCGAGGAGCCGATGGCTGCGGCGATCGGCGCGGGACTGCCAATCGGCGGAGCTTCGGGCAGCATGGTGGTGGATATCGGCGGCGGCACCAGCGACGTCGCGGTGATCTCGTTGGGTGGAATCGTCGTCTCGCAGTCGCTGCGCGTGGCCGGAAATAAGATGGACGAAGCGATCGTTCGCTACATCCGCAGAATCTATAACCTGATGATCGGCGAGCGCACTGCCGAAGAGATCAAGATCAAAATCGGTTCGGCCTATAAGCTCGAGCAAGAGCTGGCAATGGAGATTCGCGGTCGCGATTTGATCAACGGTCTGCCGAAAACCGTGAAGATCACCAGCGAAGAAGTCCGCGAGGCGCTTTCCGAGCCGGTCGGTGCGATCGTCGAAGCAGTCAAGGGCGTTTTGGAGAAGACTCCGCCCGAACTTGCGGCCGACATCATCGATCGCGGCATCATCTTGACCGGCGGCGGAGCGCTGCTGCGCGGCTTCGAGAAATTGCTCTCCGAAGTGACCGGCGTTCCCGCAATAGTTGCCGACGATCCGCTCTCCTGTGTGGCGATCGGTACCGGCGCCAGGCTGCGCGTGTAGCGTTTTCGACCGATGCCGCTCGAACGCTTTGGGCGCATCATCGATGCAGCCGCCGAAGACCCCGGCGAGGTGGCCGAAGGCGTAGCCGGCGTCGTGTTCTCCGGCGGTACGGTGATCTTACCGAATGATACGAGCTATCTGATCGGCTGCGACCCGTACGATTATCGAGCGATCGACCGCGTTTACGCGGCGATGGGCCGCCCCGATAACCGGCCGCTCACCATTCACGTCGCGACGGTTGCGGAGTTCTTAGAATACGCTGTGGAAAACCCGCTTGCGGTTACGGCCGCTAAGCGGCTGCTGCCCGCTCCGGTCATCGTTTTGATTCGCAAGCCGCCGTTCGTTAGCGACGAGTTGGCGGCCGGCTTGCATACGCTTGCCTTTCGCGTTCCCGACGATCCATTTGCGCGTGCGTTGCTCGAGCGATGCGGACCGATTGCCGGAACGAGAGCGAGTCCGCGTGACGGACCGCCCTATCTTGGCCGCGAGGATCGCGCGATGCTTCCTGTGGCGGATCTTCTGGTAGAGCACGGACCGACGCGCTATAATATCGAATCCTCGATCGTCGATCTTTCGGGCAGTCACCCTCGCTTGCTGCGAGAAGGCGCGGTTTCAGAGAAGCGCCTTTCCGAGCTGCTCGGACCGATCGAACGTCCTACGGTAAAGGTACGAACGCAACAACAATGATTCGGTCTCTCTCCTTGCTCTTCGGCGCCATTGCGCTGGCGACGCCTTTCGCCGCCGCGGCGCCGCCCGTTCCCAGCGCTTCAGTGCACCCGAGTCCGGCGGCTTCGCCGCGTTCGGCCTCACCGGCTTCCTCACCGAGCGCATCGACGTCGCCGCAGCCGGCGTCGTTCGATCTCGGCGTTTGGACGGTGCATGCAAGCTCGCTCGACGCGAATTTCAAAAGCGGCGACTTCAGCACGCCGGCTAAAGTCGTCATGACGCGTACCGGCGGCGACGTTACGGCCGACCGCGCGAACGGCAACTATAAGAAGCAGATGCTCTATCTCAACGGGCACGTCATCGTGCACGACACTCAGGGAAGCGTTCAAAGCATCGAAGGTGCGGGGCCCGCGAAGTCTCCCAGCCCGTCCACGCTGACCGCCGACAAAGCTCAGCTCGATGGAGCCGCCAAGATGTATAAAGCGATCGGCAACGTCCATTACGTGCAGGCCGATACCGTCGTGGATGCAGACACCGGCACGCTCGACGATGAAAAACACACGCTGCTGCTCGAAGGAGCGGTTCACATTACGCAGGGCGCGCGCAGCATGACCGCCCGCAAAGTGCTTTACAACACGGTCACGGGCAGCGCTCACGCCGAGGGGGACGTGACGATGCAGTTCCCGAGCGAGCTGCACCGCACGCTGGCCACGCCGAAACCGCTCAAGATTCCCAAGAACGCTTTCACTCAGCCGGTGGGCGGTTCGAGCCCCCAACCTTGACGCTCTTCGCTCGTGACGAGCTTCCGCTGGCGGCGCGAATGCGCCCGCGGACGCTCGGCGAGTTCGTCGGACAAGAGCAGTTGCTGGGCGAAGGGCGAGCATTGCGCGCGGCAATCGAGCGCGACGCAGTGCCGTCCATGATTCTTTGGGGCCCTCCCGGCAGCGGCAAAACCACGCTCGCGCAGATCGTAGCGCAGACGACCGGGGCGCACTTTGAAAACATATCGGCGGTGAGCGCCGGCGTGGCCGATCTGCGCCGCGTGGTCCGCGAAGCCGCCGCGCGCCGCCGGGTCGGCAAGCGCACCGTGTTGTTTATCGACGAAATCCACCGGTTCAACAAGGCGCAACAAGATGCGGTTCTGCCCTACGTGGAAGACGGCACGGTCATCCTCATCGGTGCGACCACCGAAAACCCGTCGTTCGAAGTAATTCCCCCGTTGCTTTCGCGCACGCGCGTCTTCCCGCTGGCGCCGCTTTCGGACGAGGACGTCGGGCGAATCGTGGAGCGCGCCCTCGGAGACCGGGATCGCGGCCTCGGCTCGGGGGGAACGCGAATCGCCGACGATGCGCGCACCCTGTTGATCTCGCTTGCCAACGGCGACGCTCGTGCCGCACTCAACGCCCTCGAGTTCGCCGCGGCGTCGGCTGCCGCGCGCGACGACGCCAACATCATCGAAGTGGCGCTGGTGCGCGAGGCGATGCAGCGTCGCGGTTCGCAATACGACAAAGCCGGCGAGATGCATTACGATGTTATCAGCGCCTTCATAAAGTCGGTGCGGGCGAGCGACCCCGATGCATCGCTCTACTGGCTAGCGCGGATGATCGACGGCGGCGAGGACCCGCTCTTCATTGCGCGCAGGCTGGTGATCCTTGCTTCGGAAGATGTCGGTCTTGCCGACTCGAACGGATTACAGGTGGCAGTTGCGGCTCAGCAAGCGGTGCATTTCGTCGGAATGCCGGAAGGTTTTTTCCCACTCGCGCACGCTACGCTCTACCTGGCAACGGCGTCGAAGAGCAACGACGTCGGCAGTTCCTTCGGCGCGGCGATGGACGACGTCGTGAATACCCGCAACGATCCCGTTCCGATGCACTTGCGAAACGCCCCAACCCAACTCATGCGCCAGCTTGGATACGGCCGAGGATACCACTACGCGCACGACGATTACAGCGTCGTACAAAACAATCTACCTGAGAACCTGCGTGGACGTCGGTACTACAAAAAAAGGCGGCCCGAGTGATTCTCGGACCGCCAGTTTCCCGTTGCTACTTCTCGGAGTGTGCGTTGGAGCTTCGCACAACCCGATAATAAGGCAGCTTACTGTGAGCGACCTGTGAATTCTCAACGAATTTATCTCGATAATGCGGCAACTACCCCGTTGCGATCCGAGGCCGCGGACGCGATGCGTGAGGCATTAGAAGATAGCAATTATAATCCAAGTTCACTCCATACCGAAGGCCGGCGCGCAAGAGCAGTACTCGATTCGGCGCGCCAACGAATGGCGTCGCTGCTTGGAGCCCGGAGTAACGAGATTGCATTCACCAGCGGGGGCACCGAGGCCGACAATCAGGCGCTCTTAGGTGTTCTTAAGCTGGCGCCGCCTGGTTCGCACGTTGTGTCCAGTGCGATCGAACATCACGCCGTGCTTTCAGCGCTCGACCGGTTGCACGAAGAAGGAGTAACCGTAACCCTCCTACCGGTCGGTAGCGACGGCCGAGTCGATCCGGCAGAGTTCGCTTCGGCGCTGCGGCCCACGACATTTCTCGCATCGGTGATGCTTGCCAACAACGAGATCGGCACGATTCAGCCGGTGGCGCAGCTGGCAGCAATTGCGCGCGAGCACGGCGTGCTTTTTCACACCGACGCAGTGCAGGCACCGAGTTGGCTGCCGATCGACGTGGCCGAGTTAGGCGTCGATCTGCTGACACTCTCGGCGCATAAATTTTACGGCCCCAAGGGCGTCGGGCTGCTCTACGCTCGCGCCGGCGTTCCCATCGCCCCGCACGTCATTGGCGGCGGGCAAGAGTTCGGCCGCCGCTCCGGTACGCAGAACGTTCTTGGAATTGTGGGCATGGCCAAAGCCTTTGAACTCGCGGTCCAAGAGCGTCCCGCCGCGAGTGCGCGGACGGCAGCGCTGCGCGACAGGCTCGCGGCCGGCATCCAGGCCGGCATCGCCGACGTCCGTCGCAATGGCTCTGCGGACGGGCGGCTGGCGAATAATCTCAATATGAGCTTCGCCGGGGTCGAATCGGAGGCGCTGCTGATCGCTCTCGACCTGGAGGGCATCGCCGTCTCGGCCGGCAGCGCGTGCACCTCCGGAAGCCTCGATCCGAGCCACGTGTTGGCCGCGTTGGGCATCGGGGCACGTTGGCAGACCGGGGCAATTCGCTTCTCATTGGGTAGGACGACGACTGACATGGAGATCGACCGCGTGCTAAGAACGTTGCCGGCGCTCGTTGCTCGCTTGCGGCAGCCACGCGCACAGAACCAGGGGGATGGACCGACCAAAAAACCGAACGGCGCGCCGCTGGAGGCACAAGCGTGAGCGCAACGACCTACGGTCCATTCATTCTCGACGTGCTGGTGGGCGTTGGCGCGCTGCTGGTCGGCATCGGCGTCTTCGTTGGAATGCTCGCACTGGCCAAGACCGCGGCGCGGTTGCGCGAAACGCTGGATAACGTCGACCGGCAGCTGGAGAATGTCGGACCTCCGGTAGTGAGCACCCTCACCCACGTCGACGAAGCTTGCGGATCGCTAGAAGATGCGGCGGGCGCGTTGTCGCGTACCGTCGACTTGGCTAGAAGCGCGGTCGTACCGTCAATCATCAACATCGGTTCGACGGTAGGAGGAATTACCGCGGGTTTACGTCGCTTGGTTATGGGAAAAGGACCGAAAGGCCAGAGAGTAGGTAACGATGGATAGAGGCAGCGGACGTGGCGGCGGATTTATCGTCGGCCTTCTCGTTGGTGCCGTGGTGGGAGGCGTCGCGGCCGTTCTCCTCACCCAAGAGGAGACGCGGGATCGTCTCGCGGGAAAAGCGCGCGAGGCCGGGGACTTTGCGGTAGATGCTACCAGCGATCTTCGCGGCAAGGTCAGCGAGATGAGATCTCAGTGGCAGTCGAGCGTGTCCGAGCTCTACGAGCGGGGGCGTCAAGTCGTAGAAAGCGCGCGCGCCAACATCGACGCGGCGGTAGCCGAAGGGCAGGCAGCGGCCGATGCGACGCAGGAAGATCTAGAGCAGAAAGCCGAGGAGTAGTCGTTGGATATCAAAGTAAGCGTGCGTGAAGCGCCGGGTGACTGCTACGTCGTCGATCTCAGCGGCGAGATCGACGTCTACACGTCGCCCAAAGTAAAAGATGCGGTCGGCGGGCTAATCGATCGCGGAGTTTATCATCTCGTCATCAACCTGGAAAAGGTCCGGTATATCGACTCGACGGGATTGGGCGTGTTGATCGGAGGCCTGAAGCGAGTTCGCGAACACGGTGGTTCGGTCAACCTCGTTTGCACCAATCCGCAAATCCGCAAAATCTTCGACATCACGGGTCTGGTAAAGATCTTCGGCATCTTCGATAATGAGGACGCCGCCATGAAGGCGTTGGTGTGAATCAAGCGCTCGAGAATGCGGCTTCTTCCGAAGTCGTCGAGCTTCGAATTCCGGCCAGGGCTGAGTGGGTGGCACTGGCTCGGCTGGCGGCGGCAACCGTCGCCAATCGTTTGCGCTTCTCGATCGAAGAGATTGAAGACGTAAAGCTTGCCATCGCCGAGGCCTGCACGGCGGTTATTCAGCACGAAGACCACGGCGAATTCATCCAGCTGCGCTGCGAAGCTGCGCAGGATTCGCTACGGGTGCGCGTTCACGACAGCGGTCGCCACGACGTCGCAACCGACCATCAGCGCATGAACTTCGACGAGGCTCGGATCGCCGGCTTGGGGATTTTCCTGATCCGCACGCTCATGGACGAAGTGAGTTACGACGTCCATCCGCAGCTCGGAACGGATCTGCTGATGGTGAAGAGGTTGGCCGGCGCGCCTGCCTAGTCGTGACCCCTAGCTCGGTACGATAATGAACGCGCGGGACCAAGCTCGCCCTGACCGTGAGCGGGCGCGCACGCTTTTTGCCAGCTTCGTCGGAGCGCGGCAGCGCAATGCCCAGCACCCCGAACGGCGAGACCCCGAGTACGAGCGGTTGCGCGACGAGCTGGTCGTGGCACACCTCAACCTGGTTCGCTTCTTGGCGGTGAGGTTTGCTAACCGCGGCGAGCCGCTCGACGATCTACTGCAAGTCGGCACCGTCGGATTGCTCAAGGCGATCGACCGCTTCGAGTTGGAGCGCGGCGTCGAGTTCACGACCTATGCGACGCCCACGATCGTCGGAGAGATCAAGCGCTATTTTCGCGATAAAGGCTGGGCGGTTAAAGTTCCTCGCCGGCTACAGGAACTCAACCTCGCGGTCAATCGTGCCAGCGACAAACTTGCAGTCGGACTAGGGCGCAGCCCCACGGTTGCCGAGCTGTCCGAGCACCTCCAGGCCGGCGAAGACGAGATTCTCGAGGCGCAAGAGCTCGGACAGGCCTACAATATGCTCTCGCTGGACAGCGAGGTCTTGGGCGAAACCGATAAAAAGTCGCAAACGCTCGCCGACACGGTCGGCGTACCCGACCCCGCGTTGGAGCTCCTCGAAGACCGCGCCAACTTGGAGCGCGCATTTCACGTGTTGACCGGGCGCGAGCGCGTGATCGTCTATCTCCGCTTCTACGAATCGGTCTCACAGACGGAGATTGCCAAGCGCCTCAACGTCTCGCAGATGCACGTTTCGCGCCTGCAGGCAAAAGCGCTCGAGAAGCTGCGCTCGGTCCTCGCGGAATAGGGGGACGCCGCCCCGGCGCGAGCGTCTCTGAAGCGGAGTGCCCGCGGTCAATGGGTTTCGCGAGGAGCCGTATCGTAGAATACCGTCGTGAAGAGTCAGGAACTGAGGCAGGCGTGGATCGACTTCTTCGTCGGCAAGCAGCACAAGCTGCTTCCGCCGGCGACGCTGGTTCCGCACGAGATGTCGACGACGCTCTTCACGATCGCCGGAATGGAGCAGTTCGTTCCCGTCTTTCTCGGCGAGCAAGCCGCACCCGCGCCGCGGGTAGTGACCGTGCAACGGTGTTTACGCGTTGCGGGGGCGAAGAGCGATATCGAGAGCGTCGGCCGCACCGGGCGGCACGGCACTTTCCTGGAGATGCTCGGGAATTTTAGCTTCGGCGACTACTACAAGCGCGAAGCGATCGTTTGGGCCTGGGAGTTCGTCACCCGCGTACTGGGGTTGGATCCGTCGCGCCTGTACGTTACCGTGCATACCGGCGACGATGAAGCCGAGCGTCTCTGGATCGACGAGGTTGGGCTCGAGAGTTCGCGCGTTACGCGTTTTGACGAAGAGAACTTCTGGACGATGGGCTCCACCGGCCCATGCGGCCCGTGCACCGAAATCTTTTACGACACCGGTTCCCAGCACGCAAGCGGCCGCGGCGATACCGGGCCAAATCTCGGGAACCGCTACGTGGAGATCTGGAACATCGTCTTTCAACAGTACAACCGGGCCGCGGACGGCCGGCTCGAAGAGCTGCCGCGCAAAGCGATCGACACGGGCGCCGGTCTGGAACGGATGCTCGCCGTTTGCAACGGCGCGGCGTCGATGTATCAGACGGATCTCTTTACCGACCTGGTCGCGGCGCAGCCGCCGATCGGCCGGACGACGCTCACGCCATCCGAGCAAAGCGCCCGCCGCAACATCGTTGCCGATCACATGCGCGCCGCCACGTTTTTAATCAACGACGGAATATATCCGTCAAACACCGACCGGGGATTCGTCTTGCGTTTCCTGATTCGCCGGGCGATTCGCAACGGCAAGCTGCTAGGCTATCCCGATGGTTTTCTGGCCAAGCTGGTGGACTCGGTCGTCGAGTCACTCGCTCCCGGCTACCCCGAACTACGCGAGAGCGCGCCGCGGATTATGGCGGCCCTGGAAACGGAAGAGCGAGCCTTCGAGCGAACGCTGGAACGCGGCATGGCGATGCTCGATCGCGTGATCGACGAAGCGGTCGCGCGCGACGGCCGAGTCATTGACGGGGCGGAAGCCTTTACGCTTCACGATACGTACGGCTTTCCGATCGAGCTGACGCGCGAAATAGCGGCCGAACGGGGTGCGACCGTCGACGCGCTCGGTTTCGACCGGTTGATGGACGAGCAGCGCGAGCGCGCGCGCCGCGATGCTGCGGCCAAGCGCGACGTCGTCGAGTTGGCGGAGCTGCCCGCGGTGCGCAGCCATTTTACCGGATACGACGAAGGGCTCGAGTCGGACGGTCGCGTTCTCGCGATTCTTCGCAATGGCAGTTCGGTGCAATCGCTCGCCGCAGGAGAAGAGGGCACGCTGATTCTCGACCGCACCGCCTTCTACGCCGAGCGCGGTGGGCAGATTGGCGACCGCGGGGTTATCGCCGCGCGCTCGCCGGGGGACTCGGTGCGGGCCGAGTTTGAGGTGCGCGACGCGCAGTACATGGGCGAGGCAATCGCCCACCACGGCGTCGTGACCGCCGGTGCGTTTCATTTGGGAGATGCGGTGCGGACTGCCGTTTCCGCGCGGTGGCGACGGGAAATCCGGCGGCACCACACGTCGGCGCATTTGTTGCAGCGCGCGCTCAAAGACGTTCTCGGCGAGGAGGTCAATCAAGCCGGCTCGTGGGTGGGGATCGATCGCATGCGCTTCGATTTCCGCTGGCCGGGCGGTGCGCTCAGCGCCGAACAGAAGCGTGCCGTTTCGCGGCGGGTGAACGAGATGATTCGCGACGACGCGCACTTGGTGACGCGCGTCCTGCCGCTCGAGGAGGCCAAAAAGACCGGCGCGATCTGGATGGCCGGCGAGAATTACGGCGAGAAGATCCGGGTCGTGCAGGCCGGGCCGTCGATCGAGTTCTGCGGAGGCACGCACTCCCATTCGACCGGTGAGCTCGGTATGTTCGTCATTCTCTCGGAGTTTTCGATCGGCAGTGGAATTCGGCGGATCGAATCGTGCGTTTCCGAAGCGGCCGAAGAGCACGTGGCGCAGCAGGACGATCTCGTCGGCTCGCTCGGCGTGTCGTTGGCCGCATCCCCGGACGAGCTGCACGATCGCGTCGAGCGAATGCAGCGCGAGGTCAAGGATTTGCAGACGGCATTGGGTCAGCTGCGGGCCAGGCTGGCCGCGAGCGAGGCCGAGGACTACGTTCAAAAAGCCGAGCGCAGCGGCGACAAAACGTTCGTCGGCGCGGTCGTGCACGAGGCCAATGCCGAATCGATTCGTCATCTTGCCAGCGCGATTCGCAGCCGTCTGCGCAGCGGCGTCGTTGCCCTGGCCGGCGTGGATAACGGAAGCGTTAGCTTGCTGGTGAGCGCGAGCGACGACCTGGTGAAAGCCGGCGTGCACGCCGGCAACTTGGTGAAGCTGGCCGCGCCTCTCGTCGCCGGCAAAGGCGGCGGCCAAGCGGCGCAAGCGCAAGGCGGCGGCTCGAACCCGGCCGGCGCGCAGGACGCCGTCTGGGCGATTCGCAGCGCGGTCCTCGAATGAAGCTGCGCGGCGTTGTAGCGCCGGCGATCTGGCTTCTGCTCGGAACCACCCGGCCGACCTTCGACTCGCAGTACGTCCTGCAGCGTTACGCACAGGCGCTGCAGAGCGTGCAAACGCCCAAAGTAGTGGTCTACGCTTACACCGTCTCGCAAGTGGGACCGAGCAACATCGAGCAGCGTCACCAGATCTATCGCAGCGGCCTCGACGTGCGCGACGAAACGCTTTCGGTGGACGGAATTCCGCTGACCGACAAACTCGTGCAGTTCTCACATCACGAGGAACGGTATAGTGTGGTCCGCTTTGCGCCGCGCAGCGACGCCTACGAACTGCTCTTCGTCGGAACCGCGCGCGATGGGCGGCATCTCGACTACGAGTACGAGGCGACTCCGCTCAGCCGGATCGCGGGCACGTGGATCGACCGGGTGACGATCGACGGCGCAAACTTTCTGCCGCGGTCGGTGCATTTTCACAGCGTCGCACTCGATGTCACCGGTAGTGCCGAAATCGAGTTCGGCGCATTCGGCAAGTACTGGATGCCGGTCAGCGTCTCGGCCCAGGCCCTGGTGAAAGGAAAACCGGCGCGCGAGCGCATCGTGTGGAGCGATTACCGCTTTCCCGCTAGCTTGCCGCCGTCGACCTTCCAGGCTCCCCAGCCGTTACCGGAGGCGACGCCGTCGCCGATTTGAGGGCCGGACTGAAGCCGGCCTACCTTGCCGGCATGGCCGCATTTGCCCTTACCGCGTTGTGCTCGCATCTTCGAGCGACGCCCTATAACAACTTCGTGCTGTTGGCGCAGGCTTTCTTGCACGGGCGGACCTGGATCGATTGGCCGGGTGATTACATTGACGCGCTCCGCTACGGCGCTCAAGGGAACTACTACGTGATCGAGGCTCCGCTGCCGGCGCTGCTGTTGCTGCCGTTCGTCGCCGTCTTTGGAGCGCAGACAAACCAAACCGTGCTGGCCGCAGTTCTGGTCGGCGTTGCGATCGCCGGCACGTGGCAGCTTGGCGATCGTTTTGGCTTGCGCGCAACGAGCAATGCCTGGATCTGCGCGTTCCTGCTTGCCGGTACGGATCTCTTATGGTGCGGCGTGCTGGGCGACGTGTGGTTCGTAGCGCACGTCAGTGCGGTCTGCTTCACGATGCTGGCTTTGGTCGAGTTGGCCGGAAAGCGCCGCGCCTGGCTGGTGGCGATTCTGGCGGCCTGCGCGTTCGAATCGCGATTCTCGATGGTTGCCGCGCTGCCGGTCTATGTATACCTATTGGCCGCGCCATCGCCGTGTCATCCTGAGCGGAGCGCGAAGCGCGCAGTCGAAGGACGTATCATCTCTTTTGCCGCCGTGCTCGTGGGCGTCGGTGTTCTGTGGGTTTTCTACAATCAAGCGCGATGGGGGACGTGGACCGACGTTGGCTATACGACGTGGTATCACCAAGACCAAGTCGGTTTGCCGACGGGCTCGCCGTTTCGTCTG
>Ga0187783_10000262_pt1 | contig 39787 bp, 38 predicted proteins | sample 1015_SJ02_MP02_2_FD_132471 | JGI IMG/M metagenome (GOLD analysis project Ga0187783, IMG submission 132471) | Tropical peat soil microbial communities from peatlands in Department of Meta, Colombia - 1015_SJ02_MP02_20_MG | ecosystem: Environmental > Terrestrial > Soil > Wetlands > Peat | place... | reverse complement strand
GCGTTCGCGCCCTATCGTCGTCGCTACACCGCGGTGGCGTTCTCGGCCACCGTGCTGGACGCGCGCCGCCTCGCCCGCCGCCTGAGGGTTCAGCACGTGCTCGTCGCGACGGACACCCACTCGCGGATTCTCGGCACCGTGTCGGTCCGCCTGAGCGCCGCGTCCCACGCCCGCCTCCGGGGCATGGCGGTCCCTCGCGAACGGCAGGGGACGGGGGTGGCGAACCGTCTCTTGCGCGCCGCGCTGCGCTTCGCCCATCGTCGGGGGTGTCACCGCGTCACGCTCGAAACCACCCCGCCGCTCCGACGCGCGATGCGATTCTACGAGCGCCAGGGCTTCCGGCGCACCGGCCGGTACCGGAACTGGGGTGGGATGCGGCTCATCGAGTACGCGGCGTCCCTCCCGGAAGCGGCGGCGTTGGCAGACGTGCCTCGCAGGCGCGACGTTCGCAGGAAGAAACTCGGCCGGCGAACCGGACGTCGTGGGTCAACCCCCGCGTCGTCGATGTCACCGCGACCCGGCCGGCCGACGCCGTCCGGCCCGGTCAAGGCGCGGAGTTGACGAGGACGGGCCTCCCCGCCTCCTCCCTTCAGGTGCCCGGCGGAGATCGGAGTTGACCCTGCGGCCGTCCCGGGGGGGCGCGACGCACGGTTCTCCGACATCGACCGGCGAACGGCCCTGCCCCGTAAGGACTCGGGCGCAGTGGTCGTACCGGGGCCGGGCGCAAGGCGGCGCCACGAAGAGATTTAGGGGGTCAGGGGAGTCGACCGTTCGAGGCGGGCGTCGTGATCCACACCGAAGGACTCACCAAGCAGTTCGGGAGCGTGACGGCCGTCGAGAACCTGAACCTCGACATCCACGAAGGGGAGGTCTTTGGCTTTCTCGGACCGAACGGGGCGGGCAAGACGACCACGGTCCGGATGCTGTCCAGCCTCATCTCGAAGACCCGCGGCTCGGGCCAGGTCGCCGGATGCTCCCTCGGGGATCCGGCCGACGAACTCCGACTTCGCTCGCAGATCGGTCTGCTGACGGAGAACGTCGGCCTCTACGAGGGCATGAGCGCCTACGAGAACCTCTCGTACTTCGCCCGACTCTACCGCGTCGATCCGGGCCGGATGCGGGAGAACATCGAGCGCCTGCTGCGGATGCTCGAGCTGTGGGAGCGGCGAGACGCCCCCGTGGCGACCTTCTCGAAGGGGATGAAGCAGAAGGTGGCGATCGCCCGCGCCCTGGTGCACGACCCCCGGCTCCTGTTTCTCGATGAGCCCACCGCGAACCTCGACCCGGAGGCCGCGAAGACCGTCCGCGACTTCATCCTCGAACTGAAGAAGGAGCGGCGCACGATCTTCCTCAACACCCACCACCTGGACGAGGCGGAGCGGATCTGCGACCGTGTCGGGATCCTGCGCACGCAGCTCCTGAGCGTGGGGTCCCCTTCCGAGCTCAAGTCCCAGATCTGGGGGGGCCGCACGAAGGTTCGCATGGCGCCGCTGTCCGAAGCGATCCTCGCGGCCGTGCGCGCTCGATTCCCCGGCCGCGCTCTCGAGGTGGACGGCGACACGATGATCCTGTCGGTCCAGGACCCGGACTCGGAGAACCCGGTGCTCGCGCAGACCGTGGTCGCGGCCGGGGGCAACCTGATCGAGCTCACCCAGGTATCGGCGTCGCTCGAGGACGTCTACCTCCGGCTGGTCCGCGAGTCGGAGCCCGCCACATGAGACTGTCCCAGGCCTGGGCGATCACCCGACACGACCTCACGCTCATTCGGCGACGACGGTCGATCTTCGCCGCGCTTATCGCCCTGCCCGTGGGCGTGGCGCTCGGGTTTCCGGCGCTCGTCCACGTCATCGCGGTCCAGAGCCCGCCGGTGGGTTCGGCGACCATCATCTCGTTCGTGGACGCGTTCAGCTTTTGGTTCGTGATCGGTGGGGCGATGCTGCCGACGTCGATCTCCGCCTACAGCATCGTCGGCGAGAAGGTCGAGAAAAGTCTCGAGCCGCTGCTGGCCACACCGAGCACGGACGGGGAGATCCTCCTCGGAAAGGTCCTGGCCGCGTGGCTGCCGTCGATGATCGCGATCTGGGCCGGCGCGGCCGCGTACATGGGGCTCATCGACGCGATCACCCGCGGTCCCCTGGGGTACTACTACTATCCCAACCTCACGATCGTGGCCCAGGTCTTCGTCCTCGCGCCGCTGGTCGCCATTGTGGCGATCGAGGGGTCGGTCGCGATCTCGTCCCGGGTCCAGGACGTACGATCGGCCCAGCAGATGTCGGGGGTCCTGTTCCTTCCCCTCATCATCCTTTACGTCGCGGCCGAGATCCAGGTCTTCCCGCTCGACGCCCGGAACTCGCTTCTCCTCGCGGGGATCCTCGCCGTGATCGGGCTGCTGTTGTTTTCCTTGGGACGGCGTCTCTTCGACCGCGAGACGATCCTCACTCGCTGGAAGTGACGGTCCGCGCCATCGGGGCACCGCGGTGGGTCCGGGGTCGATCGGGGCCGGCGACCCCGGACCCGCGGCTCGCGACCCGACCGGAGTCCTCATGGTCCGAGCTTCGCTCGCGACCGGCCTCCGCGGGCGGACGATCCTGATCGGCCGGATGCGGCCGTTCGTGTCCGGCCGGGCTCGCCGTCGTGCGGTGGGCGGATCAAGATGCTCCGCCAGCCGCATCGGGAGGACGGCCCGAAGTGCTTTGACACTCCGCCTGATTCGATGGGGGCCGGAGCAGGTGGGCTCCGCCAAAGGCATGCTCGCCCCTTGGCGGGAATCGCCCCCGCCAACGTCACGGACCGTGACCGTCGCGCACTGACCGCCCGGGGGCGGCTCAAGAGACAAGCGCCTCGGCACCATCCTGAGCACCGGTGGTCTCATGGGGTCAGCGAAGACATCGGCCACGGCGAAGCCCAGCGCGAAGCGATCCGGTCCGTCGGAGGTAGGTCCTGGCCTGTTCGTGGGTGGCCGAAAGGACGCCAGCGGATTCCCGGGCGTGAAGTTCTGTGTGCTCGACGAGGCGCCCGAGGACCTGTCGTCCACTGAGCACATCCCGATCTACGATGCCGCGTCGGACCGCGCGATCCTTCGGAACCTCGACCGACTCGCGGTCGCGATCGGCGCGGCGCGCTCCGATCGGCGCCCGGTGCTCGTCTTCTGCGGGCACGGCATTCGCCGGTCGCCGCTGGCGGCGGCGTGGTACCTGCATCGGACGGAGGGGATAACGCTCGACGCGGCCTTCGCGCGCATACGGTCCGCCCGCCCCGGGATCGAGACCGCGAGGGAGTGGATCGGCGACCTGTCCGACCTCGAGGGGCCGTGAGGATGCTCCGGCCATGCAGCCCGAGATAGATCCCGACGGCGGATGGGTCGCGCGACTTTCCGATAGATCCGCAGCGGAGGCAGACTCTGCCATCGCGGAGGCCCGGAACGAAACGCGAATCTACTCCTACCTCGCCCGCCAGCACGCACGCGAGGGCCGGGAGTCCTACATCGAGATTGACGCCCCGCTGGAGCTCTACGCGCTCGTGCGGCTGATGCAGCCGGACCACGTGGTGGAGGTCGGTGTCTCCTCCGGAGTGTCGTCGGCCTACCTGCTGGGCGCCCTCGAACGCAACGGCTCCGGCCGCCTCCATTCCGTCGATCTGCCCTCGCACGAAGCCCCGTCCCGCGCGCACCGGAAGCGGACCCGCTTCTCGTGGAGCCTGCCGCCAGGGCGGGCGACCGGATGGGCCGTTCCCCCCCGGCTTCGCCGGGGCTGGGACCTGCGCCTCGGCGACAAGGCGGACGTGCTTCCGCTGCTGGCCGAGCAGCTACCGAGCATCGGTCTCTTCGTGTACGATGTCCCCCACGAATGCGGCGCCACGTTTCGCGAGCTGGAGCGGCTCGATCCCCTCCTCGGTCCGCACGCCGTCGTGATCATCGATCACGGCCCGGGAGGGAATCTGTGCCCCGCGCTGGCCCGTTGGGCGCGACGGGGGAACTCCGAACCCAGCCGGCGCGAAGGGCTGGGTCTGTTCGGCGCCCGCCGAGCCGGATCCCGTCGATCCGTCTCCTAGCCGTCCGGGGCTCCGGTCGAGCGCGTTCCCCGCAACGGGGCTCTACGACTCGGGCGACGGGACCCGATCCGCGGCAGCAGGACCGGGGTCTCCGCACGACCGCTGCGCGCCTTCAGGGCCGAGTAGCTGTTGGCCAGCAGTCGGAGCTGGGCTTTTCGCAGGTGCTCTCCGAAAGTGGACCACGACAGGCCCTCGTTCCGGGCGACCGCGTCCCAACTCGACCGGGCGGGCACATCGAACAGACCGCCCTCGAACGCGGCGACCAGCGACCGAGCTTGTCGGTCCGTGAGACCCTCGAAGAAGTGCACCGCGGCCGCCGGTAGGTCCCGCACATCACCGATGTCGGCCCGGGTGGAGACCGAGAGGAGTTCGAGGTCGCCGAGCCGCCGCACCCGCTGCAGGAACGCGTTCAGGCGCGAACTCGAGGGAGAGACGAGCCGGTAGGTCTCGGTGCCTCCGAAGTAGACGACCGGGTGCAGGACCCAGACCCCGGATTTCCGGGCGATGCCGGTCACCGAGGGCGGGTCGGCCCACTCGAACTCTGCCAGGCTCACCACGGCGTCCTTGCCGCTCTCGAGCAGCGTTCGGGCACGAAAGGAGGCCCGAAACGCCCGCACCACGCGACGTAGCTCTCCCTCGTCAGGAGAGGACGCGACGAAGACATCGCGACGGTTGTCGCACCATAGCAGCAGGAGCGTGCGCGGGAACTCCCCGGAGAGGTCGCAGTACGGACAGGGGTGATGCACCCGGACGCGAGCGTCCACGACGGCCACGACAGCGCGATCGTCGTCCGCGGATAACTGCGTGCAGCCGCCCACGGACGGCTCCAAGCCTATCTCCCGCGCCGGGCATGCCTCCACGGTCCGCGACCCCATGAAGAGGTCCTGTCGGGTGGATTTCTCTCTGGCGCGAGCTCGCCGCCGCCGCGTCGCTTCGATCGTCCGGATCGGGCGGTGGAAGGAGGACAATCTTCGGACCGAGTTCGCGGAGCTCGTCCGCTGGGCAGCGCACCACCATCTGCGCACCGGCCGCTGGATCTTCGTCGACCGCGGCCGCCACCGCTGGGAGGCGTGTCTCGAGATCGGGGGACACCCCGCCTCCGACGGGCGGATCCGTCTGCGAACCCTGCCGTCCGAGTGGGTAGCTACCGTCACGTTCGACCCCGAGCGGATCTCGCCGCGCCTCGTCTACCACGGGCTGATCGATTGGACCCGCGCCCGTCGAAAGGACGGCACGATTCGATCCGTGGGGGCGGTCCGCGAGGTGTACCTCGGTAGCCCTTGGACGAACCGGAGAGCCTGGGCCCAGTGTCGGGTCGAGTTCGTCGTGCGACGGTAGTCGATCGGTCCCAACTCGTCGGTGACCGGCCTTGCCCGGATCGGTTGCCGCGCGAGCGTGCGTTCATTATGTACGCTCCGGATCTCGCCGGTCGGGCGCATGGTTCGATACGAGCACGACGAAGTGTTTCCGTTCCCCCGAGATCGCGTCTGGCAACTGCTGCGCGACCACACGGACGACACGCGAATCTCGCGCATCCACCCCCTCATCCGACAGCAACGAACGATCGGACAGACCGGCGCGTCCACGACGCTCGAGCGCTCGATCGACGCCCGGGGACGGCTGCTGTCGTCCCAGTGGCGATACACCGCGCGACCGCCGGATATGCTTCGATGGGAGATCGTGGCGGGGACGGGACCCTATGCACTCGGCTCCTGGATGGAGAACACCTACTCGGAGGCCGCGGGAGGTACCCGGATCCAGTCCCGTGGGGAGCTGCGGATCACGGTCGTGCCGTTTTTCCTGCCGCAAGGCACTGTCCTCAAGCGCGTCCTCGAGACGATCGACGCCGAGGACCAGACCTATCTGCGGGGCTGAGGTCCTTCAGACCGCCGCGGAAGTCGTCGGCGACTCCGCGCGCTTCAGGATCCGGCTTCGCGCGAGCAGGATCGCCGCCAGGTAGAGCGCGGCCGCGACCGGGGCGCCTACCGCGAAGTCGAGCGTCGAGACTGCGTGGGCCATCGGCACGATCATCACACCGGTGACAAGCGCGAGCAGCTGGACGTCCCCGAGGGTGTACCGCGAGAAGAAACGCATCGCGAGGCCGGCGCAAGCGAGCGGATAGACCGCTGCGACCACCCCCGAGGCCGCGCCCAGTCGGTAGAGTCCGTCCGCGAGCACCGGGGTCGCGACGAACGCGATGGGGAAGAATCCGAGGATCGGGAGGAACATGACCACAAAGAACCCCAGCCCCGCCAGCCCGAGGGGCACGGGGCGGCCGAAGCCTCCCTCGAGAGTCCGGCGCGAATCGGGCCGCGGCATCCGGCGCGCGAGATAGATCCCGCCCAGGACGACCGCGATCGGGAGCGGGTAAAGGGGCAGCAGACTGCGATAGTCGCCCACGATCGACTGGAGCGCGATGATCGCGGTGATCTCTACGAGCAGGAAGGCGATCATCCACCGGATCGCGCCGCGGCTCAAGAAACGCACCGCGCGGGTCTCGGGGAAGATCAGGAAGCCGAGCACGACCGGCACCGAGATGCTGACGACCATGTGGAAGAGCGAGATCTCGGTCACCCAAGGCCAGTTCACGCCAAGCCACCGGCCCAGCCCACCCCCGGGTCCGAGCGGCGGGGAGAGCGGGTTCACTACGAAGTAGGTCTTGGCGAGGAGGCCTTCGTTCACGGCCCCGTAGGCGATGCCGAGGCCGAGCAACGAGGCCCATCCCTTGGACCACGCGACGAGCGCGTCCCGGATCAGCAGGACGGGGAAAATGTAACCGGGCAGCGTGATCGCGACGAAGGGGATCGCCGACATCGGCAGTGCGGCGAACAGCCCCAGGAACGAAGTGGAGCCGGTCAAGAACTCGACGCATGGCGTCAGGGCCGCCAGGAAAAAGATGGGCCAGAGATTCCGCACGAGAACCCGTTGGAGCTACGGGAGCTCGGTCGTATGGACCCATCGGCCGAGGGAGTTCCTCCCGAGGCCACCTACCGGCCCACGGGTCCCTGGTCGGGGACGCCACGTCGGTCGCGCGCGATCACGCGGCCGACGAAGTAGACCGCGAGCAACACGGCTTCGAGGGCGAGGATCGCCGCGGCGCCCGCGTGAGTGAACGGGGCCAGGAGGAGCGGGAGGATCCCCATGAAACCGAAGACGCTGAGAAAGAATAGGCTCGTGGCGAGGCGGTCGACGAAGCTGAAGGTTGGAGCGAGACCGCCCGCTACCTCGAGGAACGCGATCATCCCGACGCTGCTAAGGGCGCCCACGGCCGCCACGTACGTGGTCACGAGCTCGAAGTACTGCTGGCCCGAAAGGTCGCCGATCGGCGCATGGAACGGACCGGGCGAGTCGAGGATCAGGACCAGAGAGGTCAGGACGAGGCCCGTGAAGAACCCCATCACCGTGAGCGCCTGCTGGTGCAGGATGCTTCCCTTCGCGTCCGTCACTCGCCCGCCCTGCCTGGCGCAGCGCCGTCGGAAGATAACGGTCGGGGGCGCGCGTGACCCGTCCCTCCGCGCTCGGTCCTTTGCCCGGCGGCGACAAGGTCGACGAGTTCAACCGCTAGGTTACGGCGTGGCGCCAAACCACCTGGCGAGATCAGGCGCTACTCGCCCGGTCGCCGCGGCGTGAGGGGCCGTGCGGCGGTTCCTAGCGGCGCTGCCCGACCGCGTCGGAGCCGCGCCGGGAGGGACCCTCCGCGGTGTCGGCGAACCCGATCCTGGGGAGGCGGATGGCCAAGAAGTCCCACCCGCCGAGTCCGGCCGAGCGGCCGGTCGCCTTCGCTCCCGCGAGCTGCCGACTCTCGGAGGGCTGGCCGCGGCGTGGGCGCGGCCCGACGCCGGTCACCCGTCGCGTGTCCCGGTGGAACCCATTTCCTTGGCGTACGCTCTTCGGATCGCGGAGGCGTCGTCCCGGAATTCCGTCTCGAGGAACTCGCGGGCGGCGGCCTCGACCTCGGATGCGGGCAGCGTCTTCGACCGGAAGTCACCGTAGACATCGATGCGAGTCTGGTCGCCCGCGGGCGAGTACACGTACACCAGCTTCGAGTCCGCCAGGACCCCCTCCAGCCATTCGGTCGCGACGGCCACCGGCGGGAACATGGAGATGCGCAGCTTATCCGGCGCCCACACGCCACGTAGGTGCCGCTCCGAGCCATACGTGAAGGTGATCTCCGACACCTTGCCGAACGTCGGGCTCCGGGTCGTCGTGTGGGCCGAATCGTGGTCCGCTCCGCCGAAGATGTACTTCCAGACGAAGTCGATCGGCGCGTCGAACAGGCTCCCTTCGTCCTTCACATACACCATCGTCGCGCGCCTCCGCGAACCGTATACCGCACGGACCTACTTGTTCGCGCCGGCGCGGCCGAGCGCTCGGACCGCCCTCCGCGGCCCGGCGGCCGCCCTCGCTCGGGCGAGGGGCGGCGGCGAGCGATGACCGCACCCTTATCTCATGGATGTCATCCAATTCACGTGGCGACCGGGCGCCGTCTCGCGGCCGTAATGTTCACCGACACCGTGGGCTACACCGCGTCCACGCAGGCCAACGAGGGCCGGGCGCTCGACTCGTTACGACAGCAAGCCGAGCTGGTCCGCCCGCTCTTGGCGCTCCACCAGGGGCACGAGATCAAGTCCACGGGCGATGGGTTCCTCGTCGAGTTCGACAGCGCCCTGCGGGCCGTGCAGTGCGCGGTCAACATCCAGCGTCGCCTCTTCGAACAGAACTCCGAGGGCGGTCACGCCCCGATCCGGATCCGGATCGGGGTCCATCTCGGCGACGTCGTGCGCAACGGCGCGGACATCCTCGGCGATGCGGTGAACATCGCGGCCCGCCTCGAACCGCTCGCAGAACCGGGCGGCATCTGCGTCTCGGGGGCCGTCTACGACCAGGTCCGCACCAAGGTGCCGGACAAGTTCTCTAAGCTCCCCGCCCAGGAGCTCAAGGGGCTCCAGTCGCCGATCGACGTCTACCGGGTGGTGCTGCCGTGGAGCGACAATGGTCACCCCGCCGCGGCCGAGGACTCGAGCCCTCCGGATCCCAGCCGGCTCGCGGTGCTGCCCTTCGCGAACATCAGCCCGGACCCCAGCGACGAGTACTTCGCGGACGGGATGACGGAGGAGCTGATCGCGAACCTCTCGCTCGTCCCGGGCCTCAAGGTGATCGCCCGGACGTCCGTGATCGGCTACAAGAAGACCGACAAGTCGGTCGCGACGATCGGCAAGGAGCTCGGGGTCGGCACGATCGTCGAGGGCAGCGTCCGGCGCGCCGCGAACCGGATCCGGGTCACCGTCCAGGTCATCGATGTCGGGACCGAGGAGCACCTGTGGACATCGAAGTACGATGACGACCTCAACGACATCTTCGCGGTCCAGAGCGACATCGCGACGAAGGTCGCCACCTCGCTGCCCCGCAGCCTGGAGAAGGCCCGAGCCCCGGTTCCCACCCTCGAGAAGCCGACCGCGACGGAGGCCTACCTGGACTACCTCCAGGGAACGGCGCTGATGTGGCACCAGGACGAGGACTCGCTGCGGCAGTCGGTGGCGTTCTTCCAGAAGTCGATCCGGACCGACCCGACCTTCGCCCGGGCGTACGCCGGCCTCGCCCGCGCCTACATCGGCCTCGGCGCCGAGGGGTTCACGCCCTGGATGGAAGCCATCAAGCTCGGCCGGGCGGCCGCCGAGAAGGCCTGCGCTGTCGACCCCGACCTCGCCGAGGCGCACGCCGCGCGGGGCGAGCTCGCCTTCATGGCCGACGAGCCGTCCGACGTGCTGAACCGGGAGGTGCGACGGGCCCTCGAGCTGAACCCGAACCTGGCCCAGGGTCACTCGATCCTCACGGCGATGGCGGCGACCTTCGGCGTACGAGAGTCCTACATCCTCCAGGCGGAGGAAGCCTACCACCTCGACCCCCTCTCGACGGAGACGATCCGCCGGCTCGGCGACGCGTACTTCTCCTCGGGTCGCCTCGACGACGCCCTCGCGCACTGGAAGAGGCATGCGGAGCAGAGTCCGATCAACGCCTATCGCGGGCTCGTGGAGTACTACATCTACACCGGGGATCTCGAGCAGGCGGAGCGCAGCGTCCGGGAGCTCGAGCGCATCGCGCCCACGAGCGACAACGCGCTGCTCTGCCGAGGCTACCTCGCCGGGGTCCAGGGCGACCGGGCCACCGCCATGAAGGTGATCGCCCGGATGAGCGAGGCGCGGTACCAGGGCAGCGCGCGCTCGCACAACTCCATCGGGTTCATCTACTACGCGCTCGGGGACCTGGACCGGTTCTTCGAGTGCATGCACCTCGCCGTCAAGGAGCACACGCTGCAGCTCGCGCGAATCCGCCTCTCTCCACTGTTCGCCGGGGCGAGGAGGGACCTGAGGTTCCTCGAGCTCCTGTCGCGGTACTACCTGCCCGACCCCACGACCAAGTGAGCCGGCGCTTCGGCGGACCGGGGCCCGGCGGGACGACCGGCCTCCGGCCGGCCGAGGCGAGGCCCGTGCGCGCCGCTCCATGAGTATATAGGGCGGGTCACCGGTAGAGGAGCGAACGCCGGTGCTGCTGGAGCCCAGCCCGCTGGATTTTACCGAGCTGAGCCGCCCTCCGGGCGCGACCGTCCTGTGGGGCGAGCACCGGGCCGTGGTCAACCGGCTCCTGTTCGCCATGGTGCGGGCGAACGACCCCGAGCCGTTCTGGGTGCAGGTGGTCGCGCCGGGCGGAGCCGAGGGCGCCCCGACCCCCGTCGACCTCGGGTGGATCGCCAAGGAGCGCGCCTACCTCGTGGGCGATCCGATGGAGCTCCAGCCGCACGAGGCGATCGCCAACATGGCCCTCACCTCGCTCTTGAGCGCCGGGGAACGGCAGTCGTCGCTGCTCGCGGACTTTCTCCGGCTCCCCGACGTCACCCAGGAGCTGATCGGCTACCAGCAGGGCAAGAGCTCGGCGCGGGCCCTCGGGATCGCCAACGTCGATCTGGTCCGGCGGTACTATCCCAGCACGCCCGAAGAGGTGGCGCCGTTCCTCCAGGCGATGGTGAAGGGCGGCCTGCTGCCGTTCTTCGGGATCACCACTCGGCCCGGGCGCGGGCAGTGGGCGTTCGACCATTCCTTCGAGGTCCGCGCGCCGAGCCTCGAGCGTTGGGAGGAGGGCGCGCTGATCTGCGAGAAATCCCCCTCGTCGAGCCCGTGGCGAGTCGGCGCCGCAGTCCGACTGCGGGACCTCCCGGCCGCCGCGCGCGCGCTGGGGGGTGCGAGCCCCGGGTGACGGTCGGATCCTCCGACCGCAACTCCCCTGACCGGTGACACGGAGCTCGCCGGGCGTTCCCTGGCGCCCGTCGGAAGGGGGGCGCGCGAAAGCTCGACGCGTTGCCGACGATACTGGCCGATCTCGTTCCCGCGACGGATCCTCGGCCTCACCGGCGGGGCCCCACTCCGATAGGAGTCGCCGCCGCGCGCGACGAGAACGCGTCTCCGTGCCCTGTCCGCCCGCCGGGACCCGCGGGCCGCACTCAGCGAGCCCGTCGGTACTGGTGCAGGACCACGCCGTTATCGAACGTCCAGGTTCGTACGTGCTCGAGGTTGCGCGGACCGGCGAGGCGGCCGAACAGTCGGTTCCGACCCTCGCCGACGATAACCGGTACCACCGAGAGAAGGTACTCGTCGATGAGATCCCGCTCGATGAGGGACCTCGGGAACTCCACGCCACCAGGAACGAGCAGGTTCTGGCCCGGTTGCCGTTGGAGCCGCGCGATCTCTCGCCCCACGTCGCCGCGCACGATCCTCGAGCGGTTCCAGTCCGCCTTCGCCAGCGACCTCGAAAACACGATCTTCGGGATCTCGTGAAGACGGCGTGCCTGTTCCTTCCAGTCCTTGGGCGCGTTCGGGTCCGTGGCCACCTGGGGCCAGAACGCGGCGAACTGCCGGTAAGTTCCCCGGCCCATCAACAGGGCGTCGACGCTCGAGGCAGCGGTCTGCGCGAGGGCCCGATCCAGCGCCTTCCAGTACGTTCGGTCCTGGATGGGAACGAACCCCTGGCGGCTGTCCGCGAGGCCGTCGAGGGTCGTATGCAGTTGAAGGACCACTCGGCGCACCGCGTCCCCCCGCCCTCACCCGTCGACCCCGGGGCCGACCCTCGGCGCTGGCCGTCCGTCAGCTCCAGTACACGACCACGACGACGCTGTGGCTCGTCAGGACGACCACCCCCGAGGCCGGGCTCGGCGTGTAGCTCGAGGTCGTGGCGACCGCGAACGGATACGATCCCGTCGGATCCTCGAAGACGAGCGTGCGCCCGGTCGTCGACTGCGTAAAGCCGTTCATGGTCACCGACCACTCGGTCCCATGGGGGAGCCCGTGTTCGATGAACACGATGTCGTAGAGCGGGTAGGGGACGACGGGGAAGTAATCCCCGCCGTAGGCGATCGCCCCGCTGTCGTTGTAGGGGAGCTCGCCGTACGGGTCCGCGCCCGAGCCGTAGTTCGACCAGAAGTTGCCGGCCACGTACGGGAGGCCGAGGATGCTCCCGGTGAGCCGCCAGCCGTTGACGTACGACAGCAGGAACGCGGGCTGGGGGATGACGTCCCAGCTGTCCGTCCAGGTCTCAGGGACACCGTAGAAGGAGTAGATGCTGTAGGGCGGGCTCACCGCGGTCTGGGGAGTGTCGAACGCGTTGTTGTAGATCAGGTCCCCCGATTCCCACTCCTGGAGGGCCTGGGGGATGCCGTAGTTGAGGATGAACCCCGGGTACGGCGCGGCCGGATCGAGGTAGGTCTCGAAGACGTTGCCCCACAGCACGTTGCCGGCGCCGCCAAAGGTGAACATGGAGATGCTCGAGTCCTGGAACGTGTTCCCCGCGACCAGCGTGTCGGTAGCGTTCCAGAGCACCAGGTTCGCCTCCGACTCGCCGACGTCCGAGACGAACCACCAACCGCCGATGTCCGAGCAGTCGACCACGGACGCGTGGTCGGTGGCGTACAGGTAGATCGTCAGCTGAGTCGTCGGCGGGAGGTAAGCGCTGTAGCTGTAGGCGACCTCCCACGACAGCGAGAGCGGCGCGGTGAACGACGGCGCCTGGTACAGCGCGACGTAGGCCGTGGTGCCCGAGAGGAAGACGCCGGGGAACTGCCAGAAGATGTAGTCGTTGAAGGTGCTGAACAGCGGGTCGAGCTGCGCGACGCCGTTGTTGTCGAGGAGGTAGGGGTTCCGCTGCGAGCCGGAGCCTCCGGGGAGCGAGATTGCCGCCAGCTGCGCGTTATCGAAGGCCCAGAGCGGCGTGTAGACCCCTTGCGACCAGTCCGTCCGCAGGCGGATCACCGCCGATCCGGACCCCGAGATGGTCACGAGCACCGGATCGTGATCGCTCAGCATCACGTCGTAGCTGTAGGTCCCCGGGGGCAGCAGATAGGTCGCCCGTCCGGACGTCGGCACCGGACCCCACGCGGCCGTGTTCGCGTTGAAGGTGCTGCCGAGCGAGCCGAAGATGAACGCGTTCGTCGGCTGGACGTTGAGCGTCTGCGTGACATAGCCGGTCGGTGGAGCACCGAGGACCCCGAACAGCGGACCGAGGTTCGCGGGACCCGGCCCGAGATGGACCACGGGGTCCGGGCCGCCGGACGCCCATTCGGCAACTCCGGACACGGTCTCTCCGGTCTCGCTGCCAAACGAGTATCCCGCTGGGATCGGGCTGTAACTGCTCGCGCCGGCCGCCTCGAGGAACAGTTGGACCTCGGCGTTGATGTCGAAGATCGACGCCGTCGAGCCGCCCCCGTCCCCTCCGAGAATCATCTCGGCGTCGTAGGGGATGAAGCCGGTCCCGGTGAGCTGATAGCCGTTGATCTCGAACAACGGCGACACCGAGGTGATCGCCGGCCCGCTGAGCGGCTGAGAGTTGAACACCACCAGGTCGAAGGACCCCGACTGGATTCCGTCCGGCGAGCTGACGGAGTAGTTGAAGTAGATCGCCGAGTCGCCGTCCTGTACGGTCAGGTTGTTGTAGAAGTTGATCGTGAATGGCTCGGGCACCGTCAGATCGGGTCCGTACGGATAGAAGTAGCCGAACCCGGGATAGTAGAACCCGTTTCCCTCGATGATTGTGTTCGGTGAGAAGTTGAAGTCGCTGTTGGTGAAGTTGACGATCGCGTCCAAGAGATGCAGGCTGTGCGTACTCTGGAAGTAGTAGACGACGTTCTGCGTCCAGAACTGGTAGCTCGAATTGCCGAAGAGCGTGACGTTGGAGGCCACCGTGTTGAGTTGCAGGGAGAACTCATCCGGGCCGGCACTGTTGGGGTAGTTCAGGCCGATCTCGTTCATCGTGAATCGCCCCGCGATGCTCTGATAGAAGTTCAGCGTCGGAACGTTCACGCCGCCCACCTCCTGGATGCCGTAATCCGCGACTCCCATCGGCGAAGGCACTGTCGCGGGCGCCGGTACGATCTGCCCGTCCTTCACGCTCGTCTGAGACATGAGGTTCGGGAGGAGCTGTTCAGCTGCCGGGATGCCGTCGCGGGCCAGGGACGATGTCATGCGCGCTTCGATATCTTGCGCTCGGACTCGGGCCGTGGCGGGCGCCGGCGCCGCCGGATGCGCCGGCTCCGCCGCGACTGGCCCGGCGGCCGAAGAGCTCGGTAACGCGGCGAGCGTAGCCCCTCGGGGGGCAGCGGGTGAGGCGAGGCCCGCCGGAGAGGGCACGACCATGATCGCAGCAATCGCGGCTACCAGCACCAGGAGCGGCCAACGGAGCGCACCCATCGTGGGTTGCGAGAGCGACCCGGTAGTTAACGTGCCGGAGAAACAGCTTTACGCTGCACGGCGCGACGTTCGGCGACGGCGGCTCCGCGACCTCGTCGGTTCTAGGACCCGCTCTATCGCACGGGCAGCGAACCAGCCAAATCGCGCCGTCGGTCGCGACGAACGGCAGGCCGATCCACGCAGGCGCCGGCGCGTGAGTCGGCCGAACCGACGCGGGCTAGCGAGGTTCCGGACCGGGCCGAGGAGCCGCTGCGGACCGTCGCGCCATCAGGGCGCGCGGGGTGGCGCGGCTCGGGGCGGACGCTTGCGAGCGCGAACGGCACGTTGAAGAGCACCGTCCCGAGTCCTCCCCACCGAGCCGATGGAACCTCCCCCCGACGTACTGGCCACCGCAGCGGCGCCCGCGACCCTTCGATTCGAGTACGCGAACGAGAATCGCCAAGCGACGATCAGCCTGGGGGGGACGGGGGTCGCGATCCTGACCTTCCTGCTCATCTTTCTCTACGGGCGCTTCTCCTCGGGGGGTCCGGATGCCCTGCTCTTTCGAGTCACCCTTGCCGTCGTAGTGATCAGCATTTTCCTGCTGGGGATCGCCGGCAGCTACTACTACTTCCTCATCGAAGCGCTGGAGCGCAAGCAGCCCGGCTCCGCGCCCCTGCTGTCTCGCGCGGATGCCTGTTTCGCCGGCGGTATCGTCCTGCTGTTCCTGGAGCCGGCGCTCATCCTGTTCACCCTGCAGATCGACGACATCGGGCTGCTCGCGGCCGGGCTTTGGGTGGTCAGCGTCGTGATCATCACGACCCAGCGTCGAGCGATGAGTCGGTCGGCCAATCGCGGCGTTCGCTGAAACGAAACTCCTGGAATTCGCCGCCCGTCCCTCGGCAGAACACCCCCGTCGGAAACGCGCTGGGGGATTTCCTCCCGGGTGATCGCCACGGGTTGGCCGGAGCGGGGGCTTGGCGTAGTCTTCGCGCGGGCGTCGCCGGCCGACGGGGAATCGATACTTCGACCGGTCGCGAGCTCCCACCCTCGCGACGGCCACGGCCGAGTGGAGCCGCGGCCGAAGCGAGCCCATCGTGCTGACCACGCTTGGGAACCCTGTTGGTCATCGAGGGAATCGTGCTCTCCTGGCTCGCGGTTGAGTTTCTCTTCGACTTCGCTCCCGCCGAGGTCGTCGCTACAATCTCCCTCCTCGCCGGCGCCGTGCCGATCGTTTTCGCGAGCGTCTACCGAGTGGTCCCGGAGATCCGAGGGACCAGCGGGACCGTTTCTGTCGTGGTCGGCGCGGCCAGCGTCTGGGTCAGGGGAGGCTTCTATGTCGGGCGATCCTCGGGCTCGTAGGGGGGCGTGCTCATGATGCTCCTGCCGTCCTGGTCGGGCGGCCTGGCACCCGCGTTCGTTTCGAGCGGCCCACGACCGGTTGCGCCTCGATGGCAACTGCCGTGGCCTCGAGCGTCGCGCGCGGATCGTGGCGGACCGCGGCCAGCGTTATCACAACTCCCGGACATGGTCGGAGGTACATGGCGGCCAAGGCGCTCGTCGTTCGAACTCGAAGTCGCTTTCCCGTGCCACCGAGCGAGGTGTGGCCGCTGCTGTGCAGCTCGCGGATGGACGGTTCCACGAGCTTTCTCTTCCGGCTGGGCGTGCCGCGGCCGATCGAATGCCGACTCCCGGCCGGACCGGGAGGCGTCGGGCGCGAGCGCGAGTGCGTCTCGGATCGCGGCGTGGTCCGCCAGCGCATCCTGGAGTGGGTGCCCGAGCGGAGGTTGTCGTTCCGCATGGTGAGCAGCGACCTGGCACTGATCACCGAGGTCTCCGATCTGCGCGATACCTTCGAATTGGCGACGGAGAACGGGGGCGCCGCGGTGACCCGGACGACCGAACTCGTGCCGAAACGCGAGTTGAGCTCTCTGCGACGAGCGGAGCTGTTCCTGGGAGTAAAGCAGGTCCACCGATACGTGTTCCGAAACTGGAAGCGCCTCGCACGCGCGTCGAGCTAGTCGCCGGAGCTTGGCGGGCCCAGCCGCTGGCTCGGGGCCCGGAGGCGCAGGTCGTAACGACCGAGGACCGAGAGAGCGGTCGCCGCGTGGGCTGGCAAGAGGCAACCCTCGAATACTGCAGCTCGCATCCGGCCTCCTGCGGCCACGCTGCGTGGAGCCTGGATGCCCGAGTCCGAACTTCCTGCTCGACGGATACGGATCCCCGAGATTCGGCCCGGTCAGTTCAAGGAGCGATACCCCGTCCCGGACGAGTTCCTCCCGCAGGCCGACGCGACCGCCGGCCGGCACCCCCTCCTGGATGTCTTCGAGGGCCTCGAACGCACCGTTCCCTTCCACAAGTACACGGGGGACGACGCCCGGATCCTCCAAGCCGCGCGCGAGACGTGGGCCGAGGTGATGCCGGGGCCCGGCTACATGTACGTCGCACCCCCCCGGACTCCCGCGGAGATCCGGGCGGCCGGATTCCGGATGGTCGAGACGACCGACGACGTGATCGTGATCGGGCAGTCGCACCTCCGGAACAGCCCGAGGATGGATGTGTACCTCGACATCATCCACGAGTTTCTCCACATCCTGCAACGGAGGCAGGGCCGAGCGATCTGGCCCCGGGCCCGCATCGCGTACGTCGACCGGCCGACCGAGATCGAAGCCTACTCCTTCTCGGTCGCCGAGGCTCGCCGTCTCGGAGTGCCCGATTCCTACCTCCGCCGATACCTCCGCGCCCCGTGGGCGAGCAAGGCCGACAACGCGCGGTTGCTGCGCAACGTGGGGGTCTCCGCCCCCTGACGCGCGCTACCCCTGGACCGGTTTCGGAGCGGCCTCGACGTGCCGGATCACGAACTGGTTCCCGTCCGGATCCGCGAAGACTCCCAAGGTCACGGTTCCGATCGCGGCCGGGAACGTATGCGGCTCGTCGACGATCGACCCCCCACGACTCCGGATCTCGGCGCACGCCGCCCGCGGATCCCGATGCGAGAACACGATGCCCGACACGGTGCCTGGCTCCCGGCCCCCTTCGCCTTCCCCCATGGTGTGCATCGTCAGCAGGGTCGTGGTCCCTGGGATCTCGTAGGCGGCCCGGGAGGCGGACGGAAGGAAGGAGACCTCGCGGAGCCCCAGGACCTCCGAGTAAAACTTCCGTGCACGCTGGATGTCGGTAATGTGCACGGACACCGCCTCCATACCCTGGATCACATCGGACATTTCTCGCCTCGGCCGACCGGAGCCCTCGGGCCCTTTAGACGTCGACGGGCCGGGCGGTACGAGACGGGCGCCCCGTGCCTCCGAGCGAGAGACACGCGGGCATCGCGCGCAGCGGCCGTCGGACCCAGCGGTGTCGGAGGCGGAATTCGTCTTCGCGGCGGCGTAAGACTCCGCGCGATGGCGATCTCCATCGCACCGGCCGCACCCCGCGGCCGCGTCCCGTGTCGCGAGCGAGGCCAGTAGCTGGTGCCGGTCGAGATCGGTGACGTTCCGCTACTACGGGATTAACTCCCCGAGAGCGATGGGTCGCCGGCTATGGAGCCGGTGAACGTGCCGACGCCGAACGGAGACGTCGTCGTGACGGCGAGTGAGTGGGGTTCGGGCCGCCCGTTCGTGATCCTGCATGGGGGTGCCGGGCCCGCCTCTACCCACCGTTTCGCCGAGATGCTGGGAGGGAGCGGCGGCGCTCGGGCGATCGTGCCGGTGCACCCCGGATTCAACGGAACACCGCGTCCGGAGCACCTCCGTAGCGTGGCGGGGCTCGCCGAGCTGTACCTCGCCTGGATGGATCAGCTCGAACTCCGCGATGTCGTCCTGGTTGGAAACTCGATCGGCGGGTGGATCGCGGCAGAACTCGCGCTCCGCGGCGGCTCGCGACTTGGGCGTCTCGTTCTTGTGGATGCCGGCGGACTCACGATCGACGCGCATCCCGCCCCGGACGTGTTCTCCCTCTCGCTCGATCAGATCGGTCAGATGAGCTATCGGGATCCGCAGAGATTCCGGATCGATCCCAGCAAGATGTCGGATCCGCAGCGGGCGGCGGTCGCCGGCAATCGGGCCGCCCTGAAGCTCTACGGCGGGCCGTCCATGGCCGATCCGACGCTGCTCGGCCGCCTTCCCGCCATCCACCTCCCGACACTGGTGGTGTGGGGCGCCGCGGACCGAATGATCCCACGGCAGCACGGAGAAGCCTTCGCGTCGTCGATCCCGAATGCCCGACTCGAGATCATCGAGGAGGCCGGCCATCTGCCCCAGCTGGAGGCTCCCGAGAGCCTGCTGCGCGTCGTGAAGGAGTTCGCGGGTTCGCGCTAGCGGCCGGCGATGGCCGTCGGCGCATCGTCCTGCCGGCCGGGCCCCGTCGACCTACCTGCGGCAGAAAGATTCATCCCCGCGAGGGCCGTTCCGCGTCCGTCCAAGGCTCTGGTATGTCGCGGACCGACCGGCCGCATGGGCCCGGACTGTACTCCGGGCCGCATCGGGCGCGAGAGATCGACTACATCTCGCACATGGTCGCGGTCGAGGGACAGATCCTCGAAGCGCTCGGACCGATCTCGAAGTCCCTGAAGGAGCACGCGGGGGCCACGGCGCTGCTCGGCCGTCTCAAGACCATGGCCGCAGACCACCTCGAAGGCTGGAGGGTCCGGATGCTGGGCATCGGGGGTCCCGATCCGAGGACGACCGTCCGCGTGGGTTCTCCGCCGGTGGTCCCGGTGGCCCTGAGCGACAAGCTGGCCCCGACGGTAGCGCTCCAGGTGCTGTATTCGCTCATCGCCGAGGCCACGTTCGGCTACTCGGTCCTCCACGTCGTCGCGCACCGCCAGTGCGACAGCTACTGGGGCGGCATGGACGAGGGCAACTCCGCCGACATCGCCGAAGAGTGCCTGAAGGACTACGCTCAGAGCGTCGAGATCCTGCACACGCTGGTGTCGGACGTGACCGTGTGGGAGCTGAGCCGGGAGGGACTCGAATGTCGGTGCGTGTGTCCCTCGTGTGGGCTCGGCATCTGCATGTGCGGGACCCACGGCACCGCGATGCTGATGGATCTCTGGCGGGCCGCGATGGACCCCAAGGTGCCGCCCACCGCCGGTATCGGGATGCTGAGTCCGGCCCGCCCGGCCAGCATGGCGCTACGGGCGGGCTTGGACCGAGGGGATTCGGTGGTCGCGCTCGACGGGCTTCGGGTCGGCAACGGGACGAACATGTCCGAGAACGTCAGCGACTGGAGCGAGCGGCTCGGCAAGGCGCTCTCCGGCCCCGAAGCCGAGCCGAAGGTCCGCCTGAGTGTTCGCCGGCCCTCGGGACGGGTCCAGGACGTGCTCGTCACGACCGAAGCTCACGACCGACCGATCACGGAGCGCCGTCTCGCCGCCATCATGTTCACCGACATGGTCGGCTTCACGACGCTGGCGCAAAAGGACGAGGCGCGCGCGCTCAAGCTCCTGGAGGAGCATCGACTCCTGGTGCGCGCGGCGTACCCCCGCCACAAGGGGCGCGAGATCAAGACCATGGGGGACGCCTTCCTCCTCGAGTTCTCGAGCGCGCTCGATGCCGCGAAGTGCGCGATCGAGATCCAGCGCCGATTGCGCAAGCGGAACGAAGGGCGTCGTCGAGATCCGATCCAGCTGCGGATCGGTCTGCACGTGGGGGACCTGGTCTCGGTCGGCGGCGATATCCTCGGGGACGCGGTGAACATCGCCTCGCGGATCGAGCCGATGGCCGAGCCCGGCGGGATCTGCGCGACGCAGCAGGTCTACGACCAGGTGTGGAACAAGGTCCCGGTCAAGATGGACGAGCTGGCCCAGACGCGGCTGAAGAACGTGAGCAACCCGGTCAGCGTCTATCGGTTCGCGCTTCCGAAGTGAGGGCCGGGGTCGAGCCGACCCCGATGGGCGCACGACTCCCCCTCTCGGTCCGCGGGGGCGGCGAGCCGGGTGGGATCAACGCTCCGCCGCGCGCTGGCAGCGCCCTACCGAGCGAACCTCCGGAAGAAGCTATCCGGATTCCACTGAGGGCGCCCGGGGTCGTTCGCGACCTGCAGGATCACGCGACGCAGGAGGTCGGTGAACTGTGCGGCCGCCGTGAGGTTCACGGGCTGGTCGGCGTCGTCCGCGGGCGCGTGGTAGCGATCGCGCAGGAACGCGACCACCGCCTGTTCCTCGGGCGAGCCCCGGGCGTAGCCGATGGACACCATCAGGGCGGGAACCCCGGTCTTCACGAAGCTGTACTGGTCGCTGCGAATGAACAGTTTGCGATCGGGAAGGTACTCGGCATCGGCCGTCACGCCCACCTGGTGCGCGGCGGCCCGAAGCGTCGGGCCGAGCGTCGACTCGTCGAGACCCTGTACCTCGACGAACCGGAGGGGAAATAGCGGGAGGAACATGTCCATGTTCAGGTCCGCGACGATCGGCCCCGAGACGGTGGGATGGTTCGCGAAGTGCTCCGAGCCGAGGAGACCCTGCTCTTCGGCCGTCACCGCGGCGAACAGGATCGATCGCCGGGGACGCTCCGCGGCGTCCTTCATCGCACGCGCGATCTCGATCAGGGCGGCGACGCCGGAGGCGTTGTCCATGGCTCCGCTGTAGATCGAGTCACCGTGGATCGGCTCGCCGATCCCGAGGTGGTCGAGATGGGCGGTTCCCACGACGTACTCGTGGCGCAGGGTCGGGTCGCTCCCCGGCAGGACGCCGACGACGTTGGTGCACCGCGCCGTCGAGCGTCGAACTTCGACATGCGCGCGCAATCGTACCGCAAGGGGAAAGCGCGGCAGCGGGCCAGGTTTCCCCAGGCTCGCCAGCACCTCGGACGCGCGGTGCCCGCTCCCCTCGAAAAGGAGGTCCAGATGCTCGTGGTCGAACGCGGCCGTCAACGGAAGGGGACGCCGCTCTCCTCGGTCGGAGCCCAGCAGCTCCATCCGGGGAAAGAGCTGCCCGCTCGCGAACCGGGACCATGGAGCCTCGGGCACGCTCGGATTCTGCACCAGGACGAAGCCGGCGGCCCCGGCCCTCCTCAGCGCCCGATAGACCTCCGACCGGGATTGGTGGTGAGCTCGGACGGGCCCGGGCAGGTCCGCGGGCCCGCCCAGGACGAACACGGCGATCTTCTCGCGTAGGTCCAGTCCGGCCAGATCGCTGTAGCCGTGCTCCGGGATCTCGAGCGCATATCCCACGAAGACTGCGTCGGCCTCGATGTCCGACACCGTGGCCGACGTGACGATGAACTGAGCCTCCTCTGGGATGCGTACGGACCGGGTCGCCCCGTCGCGAACGATGGTCAACGAACTCGCGCCCTGATCCAACGTGGAGACCGCAAGGTCGACCGGCTGACGGTACCCCTCTACGCCCGCAGGCTCGAGTCCCGCGATCCGAAACTGCTCCGTGACGTACGCCGCCGCTCGTTCGTATCCCGGGGAGCCGGTCTCACGGCCCTCCATCTGATCGTCAGCGAGGACGCGCACGTGGGACCACCAGGAACGGCCCCGGCGCTCCCAGGCAGCGTCGTTCGTCGTCGAGTCCATGGAAACCACACCCGCTCGCGCGGGTGACGCGTCGGCTCTCTTAGCCGTGCTGGGCCCGAGCTCCTTCAAGGTGCCGTAGCGCTGGAGATCCGGCCGCGTCGCGTCGCTCCGCCCCTTCCGCCGTTCGAGATTCAGCGCCGGCGGATCGCGCCGCTCCGACCGAGGTTAAGAGGGGTGACGGGGTCCGGCGGAGCGTGCGGGCGGACGAGGTCCTCGACTGGCTGCTCGAGCCGCAGCAGCCGTCGATGCGGTATCTTACCCTCACCCGTCTTCTTGGCAAGTCCGGCTCCGTCTCCGGCGTCCGGGAATCTCGAGAGAATCTGCGGACGGATCCCTGGGTGAGGGAGATCCTTTCCCGGCGGAATCCGGCCGGATGGTGGGAGCGGGACCACAACTGGCTCGAGCCTAGATTTCTCGGGACCAACTGGAGCATGCTCGCTCTCGCCGATCTCGGGGCGACGCGGGACATCCCGGAGATCGAGGTCTCCTGCGAGTTCTGGATGGGGAGCTCGCCCCTCCAGGGCGGTGGAGTGGGAGGGTTCGGCCAGGGAAAGGGGCACTTCTGCTACACCGCCAACATGGCCCGAGCCCTGATCCAGCTCGGCTACGGCGACGATCCGCGGGTCCGCAAAACGCTGGACTGGCTGGTGAGGGTGGCGCATCCGAAGGGAGGATGGTCCTGCCGGATGGACCGCGACGGCGTCTCGGCGGGTCGTACGCTCGACGCCTGGGAGGGCCTCGCCGCCTTTGCAGCGTACCCGCGGTCGAAGTGGACCCCCGCGATGCAGCGATGCGTCGAGCGCGGGGCCGAGTTCTTCCTGGAGCGTGAGCTGCATCGGCAAGGCGAGCCGTACGCGCCCTGGTTCCGCTTCCACTGGCCGGTCCACTACTACTACGACCTCTTGGTCGGTCTGGAATGCCTCACAAACCTCGGCTACGGGAGCGATCCGAGACTCCGCTACGCGCTGGATTTTCTACGAAAGCAGCAGCGACTCGACGGACGCTGGGCGATCGGCCCGCCCCAGACGGACCCGGACGCCGACGGCGCAAAGTGGTTCGCACAGCATCCGACGAAGCGGCCGACGCCGCTTACGTTCGAGAAGGCCGGGGAACCAAGCAAGATGATCACGCTGCGGGCCCTCACGGTGCTCGCGCGCGCATCTGAGGCACCCTCCCGGCCAAGCTGACCCCGACGTGCCGCGCGATCCGGGCCGTTCGAACGACGCCGCTGAGGGCGGAGGTCCACTCCGGAAATCGTGGTCATCGTGACGAGGTCGGAATCGGGCCGGAACGACTCGGACACTCCGCCCGACGGCGGAAGCGCGCCACGGGAACCGCTTCGACCCCGGGCGGAGACCCGGGAGAGAGCCTCGAACCGGTGGAGGGACCGCGGTGGCCCACCACCGTGTGCTGGGCTAGGCGCGGAACCCCCGAACGGTCTCGTAGTGCAGGAGGAGCTCGCCGTCTTCCATCGTGATCGAGGAGAGGAGCTTGAGGGTCGCTTGCTTCTTCATCGGACCCCAGTACTCCGGACCCTTGCCGTAGACCACGGGCTGTACCACCGCCCAGTAGTCGTCCGCGAGACCCCGTCGCAGGAACTCGAGGATCAGCTGTGGGCCGCCTTCGGCGATGATGTTACCGCCTTTCTCCCGCTTCAGCTTCGCCACGATCTTGGAAAGGTCGCCCTTCATGATCCGGGCGTTCTGCCAGCCCGGCGACTTCAACGTCCGCGAAAGGCAGACCTTGTCCACGTGGTCCAGCCACCGCGAGTAATCGACCAGGTACTTCGGGTCGCTGGGTTTTCTCGCCTTCTCCGTCCAGACCCGCCGGTGACCCAGGTACGACCTCCGTCCCATGATCACGGTGGTGACGTCGTCGAACCGATTCAACCACATCTCGCGCCACATCTCGTTCGCCTCCGTCGTTTGCCGGTCCCAACCCGGGTACTTCGGGAACGCGCCCCGGCCGTCCAGCGTCATGTAGAGGCTGGCGGTGACTTTTCGCGCCACGTTCCCTCCTCTAGAGCGTCGTCCCGACGGGCGTCCGCGATCGGGTTGTGGCAGAATTGTTGCGGGGGCCTTGCGTCGTCCGCATCGTGCTCAGAACTGCCTGCATCTCAGGTTCCTCACCCTCTGGGCTGCGCGGGAGATCGAGCCGGCGAGATATGAGTCGGTAGGGGAATGAAAGAATACCGGGTTCTTATGAGCGCTCCTCGAGAATTTTCGGGCCAGCGGACGCGTCCCGACTGTCCCACTTTCGTTCCCCTTCCGGATTAAATCCTGGGGATTCGTCAGGCTAGCGGGATCGGGCGAACATGACGAGCAAAGGTGAACGAGCGGTGGACCACCAGTACTTCATCCGAGCGCCTCCCGACGTGGTTTTTCGCGCCATCTCCGATCCCCGCATGTTGACGCGGTGGCTCTGTGACGAGGCGACGCTATCGCCCAAGAAGGGGGGCCGATACTCGCTCTCATGGACCGGCGGTCCAACGCATACCGGCACCGTCGTCGAGTTCCGCGATGGCGAAAGAGTCTCACTTTCGTGGACGTGGCCGGGGGTGACGCTCCGTGGGACCGTGTTCTCGCTGTCGGTCGAGGCCAAGGACGACGGATCCCTGTTTCGGATTGGACATGCCGGTTTTCCCCGCCTCGAGGAGTGGGCGGACCTCTACGGCGGTGCCGAGTGGGGGTGGACGTACTTCGCGTTGAATCTGAAGTCGGTCCTGGAGAACGGGCACGACCTTCGCTCGAGGTATGACGGCTGAGTTCGAGCGGGCCAATCGCTGAAAAGACTAGCTCGAGCCGATCCCCGTCCCGAGAGAGTGGCCGGAACATCCGCGGGCATCTGGCGACTCCGGGAGGTCGAGTGACGTCGGCACTCGAGCGGACAGCCGAGTGTCCCCCGCACCGCCTTCGCTACCCACCGGGGGAGTGGGAGCGGCGCCCAACCACGTCAGGGGAAGGATCCGGGAACGCCGGCAACGTGTCGACGCCGTGGGTCCGCTACGAAGTCGGGTGTCCGATCCGATCCAGCGCGTGCGCTCGGTCGATCCAAGAGTACACCGGTGCCTCCACGTCTATCTGCCAGAGCAGCGCGTTGATCTCGCCCCGGTGCTGGAGCTCTTCCTCAACGAGATGCCACAGCACATCCCGGATCGGTATGTCGCAGTCGTGCGACGATCCGACGTCCTTCTCCCGATGGACCGTACGCGTCAGGTCGGCCTCGGTCAGCTCCGACATCACGCGCCGGATCTGGGCTTGGATGTACTGCTCGTCCTTCCGCACGTCTGCGAGGCTCGGCGGGTTGCTGGAGTCGGGTTGCTGGGCCGGAAACTCGAAGCGCGCGCAGTCCTTCATCCAGAAGTAGAGCGCACCTTGAGAATGGCCGAAGATGTCGAGGAGCGTCGGGTACGACGCGCCGCGGTCGCGAGACAGCTCGGTCGCCGGGAGCCGCGAGAAAGCTTCGAGATACCCGCGACGCGCTTCCGCGATGTAGTCAAACCAGCCACGGATCGTTTCCAGCTCCGAAACCACGGGGAACACCCACCTCGTCCGCGAATACCGGTCGGCTTATCCCTGTTCGCGACGGCGAGCACGCGGGAGGGTTCCAAATGGAACCAGGCGATCGAACCCGATCGCGGGTTGGGTCCGGTCGCGTTGGGCCGCGCCCGGATGCCCCACCCCATCCAGCCGGGAGCGACAGGATGGCCCGGAGTGCCTCCAACGGCCCCGAGCACCCCTTTTGTACGCGCTCAACTACGAGACCCGACCACCAGACATGAAGCCGCAGTTCATCGGCGCGGTCGGTGTGATCGCGGAGAGCCTCTCCGAGGGAAGCGCGCTCTTCGTCGACTCGATCGGTCTGCCCTTGGAACGATCCAAAGGAACGAACTTCTTGCACAGCGACCGGTTGGACGGTAGCAGATATTTTGGAGTGTGGCCCCTCTCCGAAGCGGCCAAAGCATGTTTCGGCCGCGAGAGCTGGCCGGAGGATCGCCCGATCCCTCAGATGTTCATCGAATTCGAGTTGGACAGCCCTGCGGCCGTCACCGAGGCCGCGGCGGAGCTCGAGTCGAAAGGATATCGTCTCCTTCATCGGCCACGGACCGACGCGTGGGGCCAGACCGTGACGCGGCTGCAAACGAAGGAGGGACTGGTGGTGGGGATCTCGTACGTCCCGTGGATGCACCCTAGGTCGAGCCGCAAGAGCGCTCGCGGGGGGAGCGCACGATCCCGACGCGGCGCCGTGAGCGCTCGACCGGGATCCCGACGACGAAGAGGTCGCTAACGCGGATCACCCCCGGCGGGAATCGAGTCGGGGTCGTCCGGCGACATGCACGATCGATCGGGCTCGAAGGACCCGACGGAGCACGCAGGTTGACGGCGGAGGCTCCGAAATGCCCGCGGGGGGGAGCGAAGGCCGGGCAACGGGATTCTATCGGGCGGGAGCGAACTCCGGGGTTTCGCGCGGACAACGAGAGGTAGGGGGACCCAGTCCCGCCGGCTCGCCCATCCCCGACCGACGACAAGCGGGTCGCTCTCTCCTGCGCCGGATCACCCACCGCCAAGACAAAGAATATCCGACAGGCCGGCATGGCCCGAGCCTAGGCGCAGAACGATGGCGAAGTCCGTGGAATTTGTGACCCTGATTCCGATCCGGAACATGAGCCGAGCGATTCGGTTTTACACGAAGCAGCTCGGCGGCCGTGTGACCATGCGCGGCACCGGCGAAATGAGGAACTCCTGGACGGCGATGAGCATCGCCGATCACAACGTCTGGCTCGTTTCGCCGGACAAGCGTGAGAAGCGGAGCCTATCCTACATGACCCTGATCGTCAAGAACGCGAAACGGTACGTGAAATCGCTTCAACGCCGCGGCGTGAGCTTCCAGCGAGGTGAGTCCATGGGGCCCGGCTCGAAGGTCGAAGGGCCGGTCGTGTCGACTCCGTACGGAACCTCGGCCTTTTTCAAGGATCCGGAAGGGAATCTCTGGATGGTGTTTCAGGTTCCGGCCGGGATGTAGCCTCGCGGCGAAGCGCCGGTCCAGTGAACATCGCTCATTGCACTCGACCTTGCGCGTGGCGTCCCCCATCCCCGACTCGCGCGGGAGCAGCGTACGGTCCGTCGATCGCGTATGGATGTCGCCGAGCCACCCAAGTCCTTCGCCGAGATGTGTGGCCCTTGCACCCCAGGTGGCTCGGTTCCGATCGGACGCAGGTGGCCGGCAACTGCCGGTGTGCCCAGGCGACCGGAAATCGCGCCTGCGTTGACCGGGGTGAGCCGCGAGACGCACGGCTCAAGAACCCCCTGCCGAGTGTGGAACCGAGGTCGGTAGCATGGTCTCGGTCTCGGATGTCGTCACGTGGCTCGCCGCGGTGAGCTCGCTCGCCGTCATCGTCGGTGTCGGATTCGTCGTGCTTCAACTTCGGCAGAACGCCCGGTTGCTCGAGGCGACCCTGCGGCAGCAGCGTTCCGACGTGACCCTCTCGATCCTCGAGCGGATCACCGACGAGTCGTTCCCGCGCCGCCGCTCGGAGATGCACCGCATCTTGCATCACTTCGCGGAAACGGACTGGAAGGACGCCTTTGGCTCCCCCGAGGGCTTTGAGGTCCGCAACTTCGCCCAGATCTACGACCTCATCGCGGTCATGGCCAAGCACCAGTTCATCGACCTCGCCCTGCTGTCGGACATCATGCAGGGCGTCATCATCCGGGACTGGGAGGTCTTCGCCCCGTACGCGAAGAGGATCCGGGCCGAGTACGGGTTCTCCCGGGCCTACGCGAACTTCGAATGGCTGGCGGGAGAGATTCAACACCGCCTCGGCCTCGTCGTGGTACCCCCGTCGGGGGCGGCGGTCGGGCCATCCGCCTCTTCCGCCCCACCGCCTCGCTAACCCGGCGTCGTGGAGCCGCCAGACTCTTCTCCAAAGCCCACGATCAAGCGGAGCGGTCGCGACGGCTTCTACGTCTGGCACGCGGGCATCTCCGGAGGGCTTCTCGGGCTCACGATCACGACGGCGGCTTGCCCAGCGCTCGGATAAGCGGCTGCGGGACGAGCCGAGGCCGATGCGACCGGAGGAGCGTGGTCGCGGAGTTGGCGCTGCCTCCGGAGGATCGCCCCGCGAACGCTCGGCGTCGAGCGACGGCGACGCCCGGCCGCGGCTAGACCGGTCTTCCCGCGCGCACGAGCGGGGCCCCATCGACCGAGATATCGGCGCCAGCGAGCGTGACCCAGCTCATGAAGTTCGAGCGGTTCGTGCCGTGGAGGTGCCCGTTCCGTCCGATCGAGAGGGAAACGTTGCCCCGCTCGACGCTCTCGAGGATGGGAACATCATCGACGGCCGGGTTCAATCCGATCGTGAGGGCGCCGGTGCGGTCCTTGCCCGGGGTGCCTCTCTCGAACAGGGTGCTGAAGTCCTTCGCCCCTTCCTCGAAGGAGTACGACGTGAGCCGGCCGTCCGAGAACTCGAGCGTTCCCCCGGAGTCCCATCTCCACCAGATGTTGGTCCGCCGGTTCGCGTGGATACGTCCGTCCGCCGTCTTGGAATCGAGCGCCACCTCGACGCGTCCGGCGGGGATCTGCGCGAGCATGTCGCTCGGTCCGTAACGCTTGTCCCGGGGGTGGGGTGTGCCGTCGTGCAACCGCGGAGCCTTCCCGGCGAGGCCCACTTCAAGGTCCGTCCCATTCGAGTGGGTGATGCGCACCCTCTTTCCGCGGGCGAGCGCCGCGATTAGACGAGACGCGCTCTCGGCCGTCTCCACGGGGTCCGTGAGGCACGCGCGCAGCATGCTGTCCTCCCATCGCGCGCGGTCCAGGCCCCACTGGCGGGCCCGTCCTTCGGTCGCGAATCCAACGGCGACTCGCGCGCCGCGAAGACCCGAACGCCGGGCCACGTCATACCACGGCTCGAACCAGTCCAGGGCATGGTCGAAGGTCTTCTCGGGTATCACGTCCAGGCGGTCGGTGTCGGCCGGACCCCAGAAGTGTACGTACACGTCCGCAGCCTTCAGCGCCGCCCACTCCGGCACGCTCGTGTTCCCGAGGAGTTTGCTTTGCTTCCGATCGATCGCGCGCCACCAGGCATCTTCGTCCTCGTGGATATGAAGGGTCCGGGCGCCCGCGCGGCGGGCCTCGTCGACCATCGCGGCTGCGATCGGCATCGTGTGGTCCCAGGACTCGACGATCACGTTCTCTCCGGGTCGGATCTTGAGGTACTTGGTGACGATGTTCCGAGCGGCGTCACGGTGCAGCGGGGACGGGGCTTGCGGCATCTTCCGACTCGGAGAGGCAGTCCCGACATCCCGAGACGGTTAAGAGAGGATAGGGGAACGAAAGTAGGACGCACGCGTACCCGCGATTCCCTGGGGAAATGGGAGCGCCCCGTCGGGCGCGCCCTCCGGCGTGCCGGCGCTCACGACCGGGGCCGGGAGGGGCGTGCGCGCGCTGACGTGGTCTCCCTCGCTTCCGGCTCCCGCCCGATCGCGTCGCGGCGTGAGCGTCGCCGCTTCCCGTGAAGGCGACCGTCAAGCCTTCCGGCCGCGGGTCCGCGGACTCGGAGCCCGGGCCGGGAAGGTCGGCAAAACACTCGAGCTCGGGAGCGCACGACCCACGCCCGTCCGAGATCTCGTTGGGCACACGCCGGAGATTCCCGGTGGGCTCGAACCGGATCTCGACCGCCGGGCGCCGATAAGACCGCCCCTGCTCGAGTCGGTCTTATCGGCGCCCCCGGCCCGACGCGAGTACCCGGTCACCACCCCGAGCGCGGTGCGAGAGGCGTTCCCTCGCACGTGCGGTCCCCCGGAGCACGGTGGTCCACATCGATCAGCTATTCATGCGGCCCACGGCTGGCCGACGACGATGGTCCAGCGACGGAGCGCCCCCCGCCCCCGGGTCGGCATGCCCGCGGCGGATCGGGCGATGTGGACCCGCCTGTATGCGAACTCGCCACTGCAACATCTACCCTGGTTCACCCGAGCACCGTACCCGCCGCTCGTGCGGGCGGTGGAGCGAGGAGACCTGGTAGGTCCCGGGCCCGTGCTCGATGTCGGATGCGGGCTCGGCACGAACGCCCTATGGATGGCATCGCGAGGGTTTCGCGTGACCGGGATCGACCTCGCGCCCGGCGCCATCTCGGCCGCCGCGGCCCGAGGGACGCCGAGCGGGCGGAACGTCCGGTTCGTCGTCGACGACATCCTGGCGAGCGCGCTGCCGGGTCGCTCGTTCCGTGGCGCCATCGACGTCGGATGCTTTCAGACTCTGCCGCCGAGGACGCGAGCGGAGTACGCGCAGGGACTCGCCCGCGTGTTGCGCCCCGGCGGGGTGCTGATCCTGTTCTGGGTGGGCCGGGAGGAATCGGGATCGTGGGGGCCACCGCACCGGCTCTCCGTGGGCGAGGTGGTCGAGCCGCTCGAGTCGAGGTTCGTGGTGGACCGGATCGAACACCGGCCCCGTGCGGTCCGTCTCACGGCCCAGGTGAAGCGCTCGAACCGGCCGCTCGCGGCCCTGTCGGGGTACACGGCACGACTGGTCCGTCGCGTCGGCCGGCAACCTCCTCCTCGGTGAGCGGCGTCGGTCCTGCCGCCGCCGGGTGGGTGACGGCGCGGCCGGTGCGCGCGAGGGCGGGCGCCGTCCGGCGGGCGCGGGTGGAAACGACATGACGCCGTCGGGGTTGGCGGCTCGAGGACACGCTATGAAGGCCGAAATGAGCGCCATGTTCAACGTTCGAGACGTGGACCGGTCGGTGCGCTTCTACGAGCAGTTGGGGTTCGACCTCCGCTGGGAGTGGAAGGGCGACGATGGCAAGCGGACCTACGCGGGCGTCGGCATCGGAGACGCCGTGATCGCGCTGGGGCGGATCCCCGAGGATCGCATGCGGGGACGCGACGACGACTACGCCCGCTGGGTCAGCACTCCCCTCGGCGCCGGGGTCATCGTGACGGTGGAGTTGCGCGCGGTCGAGAGGATCTACGCGAAGGCACGGAAGGCCAAATTCACGATCGAATCCCGCCTGTCGAAGCGGCCGTACGGCACCGCGTTCATGGTGAACGACCCGGATGGGTACGTGCTTCGGTTCCTGCGGCCGGTCGGCGAGTTCGCCTGACGAGGGGCCGGAGGCGGCGGCCCGCGGGAGGGGTCCGATCGTTCCCGCGGCCGACCGGGGCGGCGGGCACGGCCTCCGGCCGGTTTGTCGTCTTCGGAGCCGGTCAAGTGGAATCGCCCCGCGCGTGAGCCGACGGCGCGGTCGGTCGGCGGCGGCGCCGAGCCAGGTGGCACTCGAAGAACAACGCCCCGGCCGACGGATGTGGCCAGTAGGCGTCGATGGCGCGGAAACCGAGGTCCTGATAGAACTGGATCGCGGCCTCCATCGTGGGCAGGGTGTCGACGCGAACGCGCTCCCAACCGAGTTCCCCGGCGCGCTCGAGCAGCGCGCGCGTGAGGATCGGGCCGAATTTCGGTCCCCGATGGTCCGCGCGTACGTGGATGCGCTTGATCTCCCCCAGCTTCGGCGCTAGCTCCCGGAGCGCGCCCAGGGCCACGATATCGTTCTCGGCAGCGGCAAGGATGACGTCCCCCCGCGGCGGCTCGAACTCTCCGGGAAGCTGGGAAATCTGCCGGTCGATCTCGGCGAGACCGGCGGCGACCCGCGATCTCGCCGAGCGCGCCGGATCCTGGTGGTCCGCGAGCCAGCGGCGGTAGTTCACGAACAGTGGCCGGACGGCTTCGAGGTCCCGGGACCAGATCACGCGTCGCAGGGTGGTCCCGCGATAGCCGTCCATGCAGGGCTCGACGCGGAAGGACCCGGTTCCTACGTTCGGCCCTTGCGCGAGCGCGGACGTGCCGAGGGGCCGGCCGGGACGGAACGGTCCACGGCCAACTGTCCGTCCTTCCAGACCTTCAGGATGCGCTCGGGCTCGCCCAGCACCTCGATGCGCCGGAGGGGATCTTCCTCAACGGCGATGACGTCGGCCGCAAACCCGGCCTTGAGCTGGCCCGATTTCGGGGCCTGCGGGCCCAGCGTCATCGGGGCGATCGCCGTCGCCGAGCGGATCGCTTCGAAGGGCGTCATGCCCATCTCGTGTACCATCAGGGCCAGCTCCCGGCCGTGGGCCCCCCAGTACACCGGCGCGGCCTCGCTCGAGCCGAGGATGTCCGACCCCATCGCGATCGGGACCTTACGACGGACCGCCAACCGCAGGGCGACCCGGATCTGGTCCTTGAGCCCTCGCGCCTTCTGCAACAGGAAGTCGGGAAGCCCGGACTTCTCACCGGCCGCCAGCGTGTTCACGACGATCGAGAGGGTCGGGACCAGGATGGCCCCCTTCTCGATCATGAGATCGGCCGCCTCGTCGTCCAGGTGGTGACCGTGCTCGATCGTCTTGACGCCCGCCCTCAACGCCGCCATGATCCCCGCCTTCCCGATCGCGTGCGCCGCGACGATGCGCTCCGCCCGGGCCGCCTCCTCGACGATCGCCCGCAACTCCTCGTCCGAGAACTGCTGGTGTCGGGGGTCGTCCACGTCGCTCAGTACGCCGCCGGACGCGCAGATCTTCACCACGGACGCCCCCAGCCGCAGCACCTTGCGCACGGCCCGCAGGCACTCGGGGACTCCGTCGCAGGGGCCCGGGACCTCGCGCAGGTTGGCCCAGTAGTGGACGAACTCGATGGGCATCGCGTGCGCGTCCCCGTGCCCGCCGGTGGGACTGAGGAGGGTGCCCGAGGCATAGATGTGCGGGCCGGGGATCGTCCCTTCGTCGACCGCGCGACGGAGGTGGATCCCGGTCCCCGCGAGCTCCCGCACGGACGTGACGCCCGCCCGCAGGGCCTTCTCGGCATCCTTGACCGTGCGGGCGAGGGCCACGCTGTACGGTGTGTAGACCTGCTCCTGCGTGGATAAGTTGCGAACTCCCAGGAAATGCGTGTGGCAATCCCAAAGGCCCGGGAGCACCGCGGGCACGGAGACGGTGGTATCCGACGAGCCGGCCCGTGGCGAGCCCTCCACAGGGCCGGCATAGACGATGCTCGACCCTTCCATCACGACGCAGCCGTTCCGGATCGGATCTCCCGCTCCGGGAATCAGGACATCGGCCTCGATCCTGGTCGCCATGTCGGCGCGACGGCCCCGATTCGATTATAGTTTCTGGAGATCGGGCGCCCGGGTCGATGACGGCTCGCGCGGCCGCCAGGCTCCAGTCCACCCCACCGCGACGAGGTGGTGCCGGAGATGGGGGCCCGCCCTTAGGGTGCCGTGGTTCGGATCGCCGGCGGCATCCGCGGTGGAAAGTCCGGTGGCCCCTCGCAGCCCCGGGGGTCCGTCAGCACCAACCGCTAAATCGCTCGCGGGCTCGCTCGGCCGTGGACCGAGCGACGTCCCCGCGGAACTCGACCCCGCTCCGGACGGACTTCCACTCCCATTCGTACCTTTCGGACGGCGCCAGCTCCGCGACCGACATGTGGAACGAGGCGGAGGCGCTCGCCCATCGCGCGCTCGCGCTCACCGATCACATCTCGCTCGAAGATCCCCGGTCGCTCCTCGACCGGCTCCACCAGGAGGCCCGTGCCTGGGAGGACCGGGCGTTCGTGCCCGTGGTCGGCGTGGAGCTGACGAAGGTACCGCCCCGGCGCATCGCCGAGGCCGCCCGGGCGGCCCGGGCCAGCGGCGCCGAGATCGTGATCGTTCATGGAGAGTCGATCGCCGAGCACGTGCCGCCGGGGACCAACCGCGCGGCCCTCGAATCCGGCGAGGTCGACGTGCTCGCCCACCCCGGTCTGCTCGAGCCCCGCGACGCCGCTCTCGCGAGGGCCAACGGGGTGGTGCTCGAGATCTCCGCCCGCCGGGGGCACGCGCTGACCAACGGGCACGTCGTGCGCGTGGCCCTAGAGGCCGGTGCTGAGCTCGTGGTGGACTCGGACGCCCACGCGCCGGATCAACTCGTTCCGTGGAACTTCGCCCGACGCATCGCGCTCGGCGCTGGCGTGCCGGAGTCGAAGATCACGAGGGTGCTCTCCGGCACCCCGGCCTCGCTGATGAAGCGGATCCGTCGGTCCTAGCGCGACGGGGTGGAATGCGGGGTCGGGCGTCCTCGCCCGGGCGCGGGCGATAGGACCCCGCGCCGTCCGACCCGGACCTCAGGGGTCGGTGCCGCGGTAGGCCTCAGGGATCTTCGTGAGTTTGAGCAACGCGGCGAACCGAGAGTCCGCGCGCAACGCCTTGAGGCTCGGATCAAGTCGGACTCGTTGGAGCGGCATTCCGTGGCCGATGTCGTACTGCTCGTTCAGCAGCCGAAAGCACTCGTCGAGGTCGCCCAAGTACCCATAGGTGATCGCCCGATCCATGAGAGGGTGGGCCAGCTCGGGCGCGGGCGGAATCTCCGCGATCAGGGCGCGAGCCCGGTCCTTCTGGCCGGTCAGGGCGTACAGCTGGGCCCGCTCGTACGAGGCCCCGACCCGGCCGCCGGGCCGATCGGCGGGACAGGACTCGCCCAGGGCGATCTCCCGGAACGCGCCGTCGACATCGCCCCGAAGGTAGAGCGTCCAGCCCCGGAACATGTGGTATTCGTGGCCGGTCGGGTCGAGGCTCCGGAGCTTCTCCAGGACGGGCTCGACTTCGGCGGTCCTCTCGAGCACCAGCAACAGGAAGGTGTACAGACCGCAGATCTGCCGGGACTGCGGATCCAACGCGTACGCCTCTCGCATCTGGGAGAGGGCGTCGTCGACCCGGCCCTCCTCTTGGAGCAGGAGGGAATACCACAGGCGCGCGGTCGAGTAGCTCGGGTTCAGCCCCAGCGCGACCAGCGCCTCCTGCTCCGCCCCGTCCCACTCCAGGTCGTCGTAGAGGACCAGCCCGAGGGCGCTGTGACCCTCGGCCAGGCCCGGATCCAGTTCGATGGCCCGCTCGGCGAATTGACGCGCCGCGCGGAGGTTCTCCGACTTCGATCGGCGGCCGTAGAAGAGGCCCAAGAGGTGCGTGGCCTCGGATAGCCCGGCGTAGGCTCGGGCGTTGCTGGGGTCGAGCGACACCGCCCGTTCGAACTGCCACTGGGCCTCCTTGAGGTTCGGTTCCGAGAAGGACTCCAGGAACAGGGCGCGGCCCCGGAGATACGCGAGATACGACTCCGACTGCACCGGACGATTGCCCTCCGGGCCCCGGGCGTCGGGGCTCCGGATCCGGACCTTGAGCGCCTTCGCGACCTCCTTCGCCACGTCCGACTGGACCTCGAGAACGTCGGAGAGGTTCCGGTCGTAGGACTCCGCCCAGGTGTGATCCTGCGTGCGCACGTCGATGAGCTGCGCGGTCACCCGGATGCGCCCGTCCGACTTGCGCACGCTGCCTTCCAGCACGGACGCGACGTCGAGCTCGGAGCCGATCTGGGCGACGGTCTTCGTGGTCCCCTTGTACTGGAAGACCGACGTGCGCGCGACGACGCGGACGCTCTGCAGCTGGGCCAGCACGGTGATCAGCTCGTCCGTGAGCCCGTCCGCGAAGTACTCGTCGTGGGGATCGGGGCTGAAGTTCGCGAACGGCAGCACGGCCAGGCGCTGGGAGTCGCCAGGGCTCGCCGGGCCATCGGGAGCGGTCCACGGCATCCGCACCCGATACACCGTGACCGGGAACCGGACGCCCTTGAGGTCCTGGGCGGGAAGCTTTTCCATCGTGACGGGAATCTTGTTGCGGACCTGGGAGAAGACCTCCTCCGAGAGGCAGACTCCGCCGGGCTCGGCCAGCGGTTCGACCCGCGCCGCGAGGTTCACGGCGTCGCCGAAGATGTCGCCGTCCTGCACCTCCACGTCGCCCAGATGGATGCCGATCCGCATCTCGATCGGGGTCTGGCCAGAGCGGGCGTTACGCTCCCGCACCCGGCGCTGGATCTCGATCGCGCACTGCGTCGCCTTGAGCGCGCTACCGAACTCGAGCAGGACGCCGTCGCCGGTGGACTTCACCTTGCGGCCGCCATGCTCCCCCACGACCGGCAGCAATAGGGTCTCCTGCTCGGCGCGCCGGCGCAGCGCTCCCGTCTCGTCCGACTGGGTCGCGGCGGTGTAGCCGACCATGTCGGTGAACATGATGGCGGCGAGACGACGGGTACCCGTCACGCTCGGGAATCGCCGTCGCCTAATTTAACTGCCCGACCCGCCGACGGAAGGTGTCGAGACGTGACCGGGGCCCAACACGGCCCAGGTCCGTCGGCCGCCGAGAGCCGCCCCGGCTGGCACCGATCGTGCTCACCGACGGCGGACCGGGTCGTACGGAGGGTCGGGCGGCGGGGACCCCCGACGCATAAGAACGAGGGCGATGCCGAGGATCACCGCCACGACCATGGCTCCGAGGGCGGTGTACATCCAGTAGTTCGTCGGCGGGCTGCTCGCGGGGGCCGGACCCGCCAGGACGGGTGGCGTCACGGCGGGCGAATTGCCCGAGATCGTGACGCTGCCCGACGCACTGTAGCTGGGATCGGACGCCACGAGCACGGTGTAGGAGTAGGTACCGTTCGGTTCCTCGAACGAGATCGTGGGAAGCGTCGAGCTCCGGCTGAGGGACGCGGCCGGCGCGCGCGCGATCGTGAGGAGGCCCGAGCCGGACAGGATCACCGACCACTCCGACCCCGACGGGACTCCCCCGGGCCGATCGAAAAGGACTTCGTAGGCGTAGACGAAGGCGATCGCGACCGTCGCTCCCGGGCCCGAGACGTTCAGATTGCCCTGAGCGGGCTGCGGGAGCCAGCGGCCGAACGACGCGATCGAGTACGGGTAGTCGCCGGCCGGGACGCTGAAGCCGACCAGGTCGCTGGTCGAGGAGTTCAGCGAGCCGTTCAGTGAGACGGACCATTCCGTGCCGACGGGCAGGCCCGACTCGCGGAACGAAGCGGAATACAGGCGCGAGAACGTGATCCTCTCGATCGCCGCTGCGCTGTCCACGACGACGGTTCCGGTCGCGGGCGAGACCTCGTAGCCGGCGATGCTCGTCACGGTGAAGGCGTACGATCCGTCGCCTTCCGCGAACGTGACGCTGGCCGTCGTCGAGAAGTTGGTCTCGATCGAGAGCATCACCGACCACATGGTTCCGGCCTGGAGACCGGTCTCGGTGAAGGTCACGGTGTAGAGAACGATCGACGTCGAGGAGAACGTGATCGATTGGGAAACGGGCGCCCCCTCCACCACGACGTCGCCGCTCGAGGGACTACGGGTGAACCCGGGCACCGAGCTGACGGAGAACGCGTACGATCCGTTGATCAGTTCGAAGTCGACCGTGGACGTGGTGGTCGAGATCGTTTCGACCCCCACCGTGACGTTCCAGGCCGTCCCGCCGGGGAGGTTCGACTCGACGAAGGCCACGCCGTACTCGGCCTCGGAGGCGTTGCGCGTGAACGCGACCATCTGCGACATCGCGGACCCCTCGATGGCGAGAGTCCCACTGGCCGGCGAACGGTCGTAGGCCGAGACGAGTCCCACGACGAAGGGGAACGAGCCGTTCGGCAGGAGGAAACCGATGCTCGAACCGCTCGAGGAGTTCACCAGGAGGAGCGACTCGCTGTTCCCGACGATCCACGGGGTTCCGCTCGGGAGCCCGGTCTCCGTGAACGTCACCGCGTACAGGGCCTGCGGGGTGAAGGGCACGCTCACGGGAACGGGGGATCCGGCGACCGTCACGTGCTGGTACGCCGCGCTCGTGTTGTAGTTGGGGGCGAACGCGCCTCCCAGGTAGTCGTACGTCCCGTTCCCGGCGCTGACGTTGACGGTGGTCTTGGTGGAGAAGCTCGACACGAGGAAGTCCGGCCCGATCGCCTCGACCCCCCAACAGGTCCCCGCGGGAAGACCGGTCTCGGTGAACGAGATCGTGTAGGACGCGAGCGCGGTGAAATCTACCGGGACCGACGCCGGTTCTCCGGAGACCGTCACGTTGCCGTTCGTCGGGCTCAGCAGGTAACCGGTCGCCGGGCCGTACACCGTGAAGGCGTAGATTCCGGCGGGCTCGGAGAACGAGATCGAGTTGGTCGAGGAGACTTCGAAGGTGTCGTTCAGCTCGACCAGCCAGCCAGCGTTCGCGAGGAGCCCGGATTCGGTGAAGGTCACCGGCTCGGTGGTCGCCGGAGCGAACGCGATCGTGACGCGGATCGCCGCGCCGTTCACATCGACCATCCCGTAGGCCGGCGACGCGGAGTACCCCGGGACACCGACGATCCCGTAGGTTATGGTCCCGTTCTCCCAGGCAAAGCCGATCGTGTCCGTCGCGGAGGAGTTGGTCTGGTCGGGAGTCTGAACGCTCCAGACGGTCCCGCTCGGCAGCCCGGTCTCGACGAACGTGACGGGCAGCTCGAGCCCGCAGGCGCCGGAATAAGTCGACAGAACGGCACCCGTCAGCGCGTCGATCTCTGCCTCGAACTCGAGCCCGCCTCCGGGAGCGTTGAAGATCCCGCAGGTGCCTCCCGTCTCGTACTCGATCACCCAGGCGGCGGGCTGCTTGTAGAGCGTGCCGGCGACGAATGCCGGCTCGACCGGGACGAACTCCCACAGCTCGCTCGCTCCCGGGTGGGAGGCGAGGAACGCGCTCCCGCCGACCGAGTTCGCCATCGTCACCGCGGCGGGCGAATCGATGACCGTCGACGAGCCCCACGGCGTGCCGAAGAGGGTGCCGCAGGTGGTGTCGTCGATCTGCAGGTTCGGCGTCCAGTAGATCATCTCGGCCGTGTCGTTGTCCACGATGCCGAACAACGTGGTCGCGGGGACGTTCGAGGAGGTCAGGAAGAACTCGAAGAACGCGGACGTACCCAGTGCGGCGGATGCCGGTGTTCCCCAGATGGTGAGGGCGGAGGGCACGGGCACGATCAGATGGTCGGGACAGAGCCCGAACGTCGTGTTGGTGATCGTGCCCACCAAGTTCAGCGGCTCGTCGATCGCGACGCCGAGGGAGACCAACCAGTCCTCAGGGTCGTAGCTGTTCGCGGCGGAGGTTGCCAGCGTGGCCGCCGCGAGATACGTGACGGCTCGGACCTCGCTTCCGGCACCCTGGGCGGGCGCGGGCGCGAGATGCAGCGCGGCGAGCGGAGGGATCGAGGGTACCGCGCCCCGCCCGTCGGCGCCCGCGGCCGCCGCGTTCGGCGCAGCGGTACCGACCCGAGGGGAGGGGGTGGCCCGCGGGGATGTGTCCGCACGCTCCGAGGAGACCGTCGAGGGGCCCGGCGCCGCGGCCGAACCCATGAGAGGACCCGCGGACGCTGACAGCAGCATCGCGAGCGCTACGGCGACCGCGATCGCGGCGCCGGTGAGGCTCTCCCTACGCTGCATCGACAGGCCGCTCTGGGACCGCGAGCCAACTATTCAATCTATTCTCGCCCGACGCGCGTGGGCAGCGCGGTCGACCGGAGGCAGCGGCCGCCGCCTCCTCGACCGGTGGGGCAGGGCAACGGTGCGCTGACCCCGCCGAGCCCGTCGGAGACGCCTTCGCCAGCCCTCACGAGAGGGAATGTCTCGCCCCCGCTCGTCGCGCACCGCTTCAGTGCGGGGGTTCGACCGGG
>Ga0187783_10000261_pt1 | contig 39887 bp, 40 predicted proteins | sample 1015_SJ02_MP02_2_FD_132471 | JGI IMG/M metagenome (GOLD analysis project Ga0187783, IMG submission 132471) | Tropical peat soil microbial communities from peatlands in Department of Meta, Colombia - 1015_SJ02_MP02_20_MG | ecosystem: Environmental > Terrestrial > Soil > Wetlands > Peat | place... | reverse complement strand
TCCTCAGCGGCCGGCTTACATTTTCACCGAGACGGGGGTTGGCTACCGCTTGCGTGAGCCGGACTAGGCCTGTTCCCGCGCCAGCGAAAATGCGCTAGATCTTCACGTTCCGTCGGGGCCTGCCCATGAACCTTGTAGAAATTCTCTCGCCCGAAAATATTATTTTCGGCGCTCGTTTTAATGATAAGAAGCAATTGCTTCACGAGCTTGCCTCAAGGGCCGCGGCCGCGCTTGGCCTTGATGAAAGCTCCGTTCTTGATGCGCTTTGGGATCGCGAAAAACTCGGGTCCACAGGACTCGGCAAGGGTTTTGCGCTGCCGCATGCGGCCATTGAGGGCCTCGACCGTTTCTTTGGCATTTTCATGCGCCTCAAGCGGCCAATCGATTTCGAGGCGATCGATAATCAGCCTATCGACCTCGTGTTTCTCCTCCTTATCCCCGCCAAAGCCGGCGGCGAGCGCGTCGCGGTGCTGGCCTCAATATGTCGCCAGCTGCGTGACCAAGATTTTGCGGCGAGATTGCGTAAGGGAACGAGCTCGGTTGCGCTCTCCCATCTCCTTCTAGAGCCGCAGCACTCGTAAGAATTCCTTGGCCCGCCGCGTGCGGCGAAGCACATCCACAGGCACCCACAATACCTACCCTCCGCCATGAAACATCCCTACCTTACCTGGAGGCTTCATGGCCACGCCCAACCTCTATGTCGTGCGGCGCCGCGATAATTTTTACCGCTTCTGGCATGACGTGACCGGCCCTGCCGCGCTCCCAGAGGCAATGGCGGCTCTCGATGAGCTGACCGATGGCAAGGCTCATAGCACCTCCCCTTGCGACTTCGCCTATTTCGATATTTTCGCTGCCTTTCCCGCGCCCGGATTTGAGGTGGGGAAGGTTCCCTTAATCCGGCGGCTTCATCGCCACGACACTTCCCTGCTCGAAGAGCATTTTCTTTGCCTCGATCAAAACGCTCGCCGCCTGCGGTTCTTCGGCGGTATTGGTGATACGCAAATCCGGGCCTATGTCGCGAGCCTCCGCTGGGATCGAGCGATCCTTATTGGAGCGATTTTGGAGGATCAGCTGATCGGCGTTTCGGAAGCGCATTTCGACGGCCCTTCCTCTCCGGCATTCGCCGAGCTCGCCATCACCGTGGCAGACAATGCGCGCGGCCGCGGACTGGCGCGGCATCTCTTTGGTCAAACAGTGGATTACGCCTCGGCGATGGGTGTCGAGCGCATTCATTTGGATACGCTCGACGCCAATCGGCCCGTACGGCATCTGATCGAAGGCTTCGGCGGTGCATGCCGCATCAGCGGCTATGGTGAACTCGTTGGCGAAATTCCACCGCGCCGCGCCTTGCGCGAACGACCATTCGTTCGGGCTGCGGCTTTCGCATGAGAAGAAAAGCAGAGTAAGCCATGCCACTTTCAAATCCCGAGCCGCGCCGGCCCATCCACCAACGGACTATTCAATGCGCGGGCTATCTGCGATCCGATCGCTTATGGGACATTGAAGCGATGCTGACTGACACCAAAGGCTACGCGATCCAAAGCGACTTTCGTCGCGTCGAAGCCGGGCAACCCTTTCACCAAATGAGCATCCGCCTTAGTGTTGATGATGAGCTGATCATTCGCGATGTTGAGGCCGTGATTGATGCTGCGCCTCACAAAGTTTGCCCGTCCATCACACCTAATTTCCAGCGGCTGCTCGGCCTGCGGATAGGGGGCGGTTTTTTGAGGGAAGCGCGCAAGCACCTCGGCGGCGTAAACGGCTGCGCGCATCTCGTCGAGTTGCTGGGTCCGATAGCGACGGCCGCGATGCAAACCATTTTCCCGATACGCGGCAGACCAAAAGGAGAAGAAATAATGGCCCCGCCCATGCAGATCGGTGGGTGTCATGCCTTGGCGGCGACTTCTGAAGTTGTCGCGAAATACTGGCCCTTTTTTCATCAAAAGAGTGCTACTGCGCTATAGTTGCGCGGCCTATTGCTTAAATGTGTTGCAGCTGTCGATCTCGCCGGAGTTAAGCCCGGTGCTCAGCCATTGAACGCGCTGGGCCGAGGAGCCATGGGTGAAGGAGTCGGGCACCACGGTTCCGCGCGCTTGCTGCTGCAAGCGGTCATCGCCGATGGCTTGCGCCGTCGCCACGGCCGCTTCAAGATCGCCTTTTCGCAAAAAGCTTTGGCTGCGCTCTTGATTGGCCGCCCATACGCCCGCCAGGCAATCGGCCATCAGCTCGACGCGTACCGATAATTGATTGGCGGCCGTCTCGTTGCCCATTCTCGCCGCGCGCTGCTGGGCCGCCTGAACTTTTGGCAGAATGCCGAGCAAGTTTTCGACGTGATGGCCAACCTCATGAGCGATGACATAAGCATCGGCGAATTCGCCGCCACCGCCAAGCCGCCGCTGCATATCCTCAAAAAACGACGTGTCGAGATAGACCTTTTGATCGAGCGGGCAATAGAAAGGCCCCATGGCTGACTGCGCGCCGCCGCAGGCCGAGCTCGTGCGCCCGTTGTAAAGAACGAGCGCCGGCTTGACGTAGCGTATGCCCTTTTGGTCCGGCAGCACCTGCGACCACACCGTTTCGGTGGACGAAAGGACCGCCGACACGAACTGGCCGGACTTATCCGTCGGCGTGCCCGTTCGCCCTTGATCGGATTGTACGGCATCTGGGCCCGTCCGCATCCGGTTCACCATCTCGGCGCCGCCGATGAGCAGCCGCGGGTCGATGCCGAGGGCCCAGCCGATAAGGCCAAGAACAAGGACGGTGCCGATGCCAAGTCCGCCGCGGCCGCCCGGGAGCGCGGTCTGACCGCGCCGGTCTTCGATGTTTTCAGAGCGGCCGAATTGCTGCCATTCCATAGACGTTCCCTCGAGCGATGTGTGTCATTTTTCGCCAATTGCGCCCATGGGCTCCTAGAATGGGCGCAAGTCAAGATCAGCCGCCGGTCACGCTCATATGGCGGGGAACGGCGGGCCTTGCCTGCTTACGGCCGATGATAAAATCATGGCCTTTTGGCTTGCGCGCGATCGCCGCATCAAGGGCTTCATGCAAAAGCTCGTCGGAAGGCGAAGCGCGCAAAGGAGAGCGCAGATCGGCCGCGTCATTCTGACCGAGACACATATAGAGAGTGCCGGTGCAAGTGATGCGAATACGATTGCAGCTTTCGCAAAAATTATGCGTGAGCGGGGTGATGAAGCCGAGGCGCCCGCCGGTTTCCTCGACACGCACATAGCGGGCGGGCCCGCCCGTGCGGTAGCCGGTCTCGCGCAAAGTGAAGCGCTCCCGCAGCTGAGCTTCCACCTCATCGAGCGGCAGAAATTGAGAGGTCCGTTCGGCTTCGATGGCGCCAAGCGGCATGACTTCAATCAAGGTGAGATCGAAGCCGCGGCCATGCGCCCACTGCAGCATAGGGATAATCTCGGCCTCGTTGGCATCCTTCAATGCCACCATATTGATCTTCACCGCAAGGCCCGCCGCTTGCGCCGCGTCGATCCCAGCCATCACTCGCGCGTGGTCCCCCCAGCGCGTGATGGCCCGGTATTTTATGGGGTCGAGCGTATCAAGCGAAACATTGACACGGCGGACGCCCGCCTCGGCGAGAGCCGTGGCGTGCTCGGCAAGCCGCGAGCCATTGGTCGTTAGCGTCAGCTCGTTGAGCGCGCCGGAGCTGATATGGCGGCCAAGCCGGCGGAACAACTCCATGATATTCCGGCGCACCAGAGGCTCGCCGCCCGTGACGCGCAATTTTTTGACTCCCCGGCTGACGAGAGCGCCGCCAAGGCGGTCGAGCTCTTCAAGGCTTAAGAGATCGCGCTTGGGGAGAAAACTCATGTCCTCCGACATGCAGTAAACACAGCGCATATCGCAGCGGTCGGTCACCGAAACGCGGGCGTAAGTGATGACCCGGCCGAAGGGATCGATGAGTGGCGCGGTGGCATTCCCGTGAAGGAAGGGAGGAGCTGCTTTTGCCGCCGGTTGCGGCAGTGGAGAGATGATGCTCATAAAGTCCCTTTACCGGGCTCGCGGCCCATATTCAATGATACATAGTTCGGCCGAGTCAAAATGCGACGAAGACCAACAATCGGGACAACGCGATGACTGAAAACGCGGAGGAGCCTTGGCCGAGCGAGATAAACCTCAAAGAGAATGGCCGCCTGTTCCGCATTCGCTTCGAGAATGGTGATGAATATAATCTTTCGGCAGAATATCTGCGGGTGATGAGCCCAAGCGCCGAACTGCAGGGCCATAGGGCCTCCGAGCGCAAAACGCTCGGCGGCAAACGGCATTGCTGGATCACCGCCATCACGCCCGTCGGTACCTATGCCGTGCGCCTCACCTTTGACGATGGCCATGCGACGGGAATCTATACTTGGCGCTATCTCCATGAACTTGGCTCTCGCCATGCCGATAAATGGGCGGTTTACGAAGCGGAACTTGCTGCAAAGGGGCTCACCCGCGACAAGCCAGGCGAGGCCTGATGACTAACGCGTTACAATAACCTCCGCGCCAACCTTCACCCTATCATAGAGATCGGCGACGTCCTCGTTGGTCATCCGGATGCAGCCGGAGGACACCGCGTGGCCGATCGATTCAGGTTCGTTTGAACCGTGGATGCGATAAAGTGTCCCGCCAAGATACATTGCGCGTGCCCCGAGGGGATTGTCTGGCCCGCCTGCCATGAAACGGGGCAAATCGGGGCGCCGGCGCCGCATTTCGGGTGACGGGCTCCATGATGGCCATTCGCGCTTTCTCGATATCCGCTCGGTGCCGTTCCATTCAAAACCTGGCCGACCGACGCCAATCGAATATTTGATCGCTTGGTTTCCCGTCAACACGTAATAAAGGCTGCGCTGCTGCGTCGAGACAAATATGGTGCCCGGAGCGTACGGGCTCTCGAAGTCGACGCGTTCACGCGGCAATGCCGCCGCCTTTGCGCGCACTTCGATCTGCTGGTTATCGAAAGTGGCTTTCACAGGACTTGGCGAGAGTAAGGCGAGCTCCGCGCCGCAAGGGATGGCAATGGCAAAAAGACACATAAAGGGGCTCTGCCCGCAATAAACCTTGTAATCGTCGAATCAATTGACTGTATTGGTAAACGCCAATTTAAAACACAGCTGCGGCATGGCAAGTGGCTCAGCTTACGGCGGAGGCCGATATTCCCTTCTCTCTCCCTCTTTCCGCCGCGATTTTTGTGACGATTTGGTTCACCGTCCTCTTCGCCGTGCTGCCATTTGGCGTGCGTTCGCAGCATGAGAGCGGGGAGGTCGTTCCGGGCACCGATCCCGGCGCGCCCGTCGCGCCAAGGCTTCTCGCCAAATACCTCTGGACGACTTTGATCTCGGCGGCGATTTTTGCCGGTTTGGTGATTTTCGTCAACCATATGGGCACGCCTGTTCCGGTTGACCCTTCGCCGTGATAGGGTTAGTCAACCTCGCCCGGTTTCGCCCGTGGAGCGGAGCGCGTAGCTCAGTCGGTAGAGCATCTGACTTTTAATCAGGAGGTCGCGGGTTCGATTCCCGCCGCGCTCACCAATGAAATCAACGACTTTTCTCGCGCTTGCCGTACGAAATTTTGATTTTAGTACCGGCAATTAATACGCAAATTCCGTCCCTAGTCGGCCTGCCAAAAAAGCTCAGGTGCCGGGTCGAGCCGGACATCCTGGGTAGACTCGGCCCCGCTTCTGGCTTCGCCACATTTTCATGCGGGCCTTGAGGACAGCAATGCGGTCAAGCTTGCCGAACTCCGTCCTGCGCGCCTCATGGTTGAAGGCGCAAGCGATCAACACCCGAAATCCGGCATCGCCCGCGGATCGTGACGTCCGCCTCCGACGATGAAGCTCGGCTCTCAGCTGGCTAAAGCCCGTATGCCGATGGCACTCCACCGGCCCTCCGAGGGCAAGGCGCTTCCGGTCTCATGCTTGCGAAGCGCGCGGCCGGGAGCGCCTTCCGCGCTCGCCTGCCGCAGGGACCCGGTTTACAAGCTCATTGGCTCTCCCCAGCACTTCCCGCAGATGGTGGCCGGCCCGCGCGCAAATCTCCGATATGACCTCGGGGTTTGCTTCGCCATGGGTCTTGTAATGGCGGCGGATGACGGCGACGGCGCCGAGCGCTTTACGATCGAGGTCTTCCGCCACGCCTTCAAAATTCTGGCGGACGCATCGGTTCAAAGACGCGTAGACATCGGTGGCGGAGGCCCGGCCCGGCATGGCCGCGGCCGAGAAATAATCCTGAAACGACATCGGCTGCCAGGTCATGAAATTGTCGATGAGCCCCGGCGTCTCAGGCAATTTCTCAATAAGCTTCACCATCTCATCAAATTGATTAAGGTAAGCGCTCGTTAGGCCGTGGTCAGCTGCGCTGGCGGGTGATGCCGGCACTGGATTTTCCTCCGTCATTGCGGGTGGCGTCACTGGGGATGGCGACATTGCGGCGATTCTCGTCGAAGTTTTCAAGCCGGAATTCGAATTATGCAAATTACCTCACAGGGTCTAACAATGCGTTGCCAGAGGAAACTTGCCCGAAGCCAAACTCATCCCTACCGCTTGACCGCCGCTTGCTAGAATTTTGAATTTTCGCTTTGGCGCCAGAAAGGCGCGGCCGATTAGTTTTCGGGTAAGAAAAGGATGGGCCCGCGCATAGACAAAAGCCACTTTTTCGAGCCTAATCCGCGTGAGTTCGGCCTCCTATCGTGGTAGCGGCCGTTTCCTCCCGAGTCTCTTCGGATATTTTTTGCCGTGGCGCCACGATAAATCAACCCGAGAGCTCAAGCCCCGGGCTATCAGCGCCCTCGTGCGCTGGCTCAACGCCATTGCGGGTGGCGTTCCGTCCCATGGGCGCGGCGATCAGCCAAGTTCGCGGCGCGCTCTAGGGCAACTCCGCGCGGCCTGACGCAAGGCCCACGGATTCTTCTTGCACTCCTCACGGCGATAAAGAGAGAGCCTTCGATCGTCGCTCCTGAGCTCTCTTGAGGGCCGCATGTCTTGCTCGAAGGCGCGCCCGTTGGGCATAGCCTCCCGCTTGAAAAGATCGAAATCGCAGGGCCAGCCGCCGATCCGGCAAGAAGGCAAGCCGGATCCTGCCATCGGCCCAGCATGATGGCGCGCATGTAATCCAGAAAACAACGATTCGTGTATGTTCCAAAATGCGCTCGCCGAAGCCCGGTACCGCAAGATCTGTGCTGCCGGCCCCAAAGGGAGGATCAAATGTTGAAGCCGTCTCTGCTGCCATCGCCATTGAGCTAAATCCAATAAAAACGTCACTAAGAACGACAATAGCAGACAAATTTTTCGCGACACTTATCTGTTAAGAGTAAATTTTATTATGTGGCTGTTTGAAGCCAGATAACGGCGCGCCTTATGCCTTCCACCCGCCACGCCGGCGCAAGCTTGAATGGCTAAATCCATTCCCTGCGACTAGGAAAGCCGGGCCATCTCATGAAATACAGATTTGCCGCGTTCGCAGTGGCGGCGCTTACCTCAGCCGCGCAAGCGGCGGATGTAACCCCCCCTCCGCCTGCGATACCACCCGGCAATCCCTGGGAAGGCTTCTACGTCGGCGGCCATACCGGCTACAGCTTTGCGACCTCCTCCTTCCTCACGGACCCGGCGAGTGTGCCGGCGTTTGGTTCCACGGGCCTTTACGGGATGGATGGGCAGTTCGGACCGCTCTATGGTGGCTTGCAAGCTGGCTATACGCATGTGATTCCGGCCGGACTTATGTTCGGTTTTGAGGTCGATTTATCGTTCCCCGATAAAATGCACTCCACCCTGCCCGTTGCCTTCGGCACGGCGGGGCCGGCAAGCGTTGTCGACAACATCGACATCTTTGGCGGATTACGCGGCCGTATCGGTTATGCCTTTGGTAATTGGCTCATCTATGGCGCCGGCGGTTTTGCTTACGATAGAGATTTTATAACGAGCACAACGGCGGCCGGAAATTTCGACCACGTTTATTTCTGGCGTCCCGGCTGGACGGCTGGCGCCGGTATCGAAGTTTTGCTGGCGCCAAACTGGAGCGCCAAGGCCGAATATGCTTTTTCAGATTTTGACCGCGCGGGGATATATTTTCCGTCCATAGGCCAGCCCTATAATTCCAATCTCGCTCTCCATACCGCCTCGCTTGGCCTAAATTACCGTTTTGGTCCCGATGCGGCGCCTGCCACCCCCGTTGGCGTTCTGCCAAGCCTCGATGATTGGAGCATACATGCGCAATCAACCCTCATCGGGCAAGGGAATCCTCCTTTCACCGCTCCTTATAGCGGAGCGCAGAGTCTTTTTCCTGGCTATCAAGTGCGCGATACGTTCAGTGTGACGGGATTTTTGGGATATAAAGCTTTCGAGGGCACCGAATTCTATTTCAACCCTGAGCCTTTCCAAGGCTTTGGCCTGAGCCAGACCCACGGCCTTGCCGATTTCCCAAATGGCGAGGCACAAAAGGCTGGCTTTGATTATCCCCACTACAATACTTCGCGGCTCTTCCTGCGCCAGATCTTTGGCCTTGGCGGCGAGCAAGAGGATCTCCCGGATGGGCCCAACCAAGTTGGTGAAAAAGCCGATATATCGCGCTTAACCTGGACTTTCGGCAAAATCTCGATTCCCGATATTTTTGATAACAATAGCTACGCGCATGACGCGCGCACGAGTTTCATGAACTGGGCGCTGGTCGACGCGGGGGCGTTCGATTACGCCGCCGACCAAAAGGGTTATACTTGGGGAACGGCACTCGAACTCAACCAGAAAGATTGGGCGGTTCGCAGCGGCTATTTTCTTCTACCCGATGTCCCGAATGGCAATGATTTTGATACGCGTCTCTTTCAACGCGGACAATATCTATTGGAGTTCGAAGATCGCTATAACCTTTTTGGAACACCCGGAAAATTCCGCCTCACGGGTTGGGAGAGTCAATGCTATTGCGGCAGTTTCGCGGCAACGCTCGCCAATCCTTATCTTAGCAACCCTTTTCTTGATCCGAACGCGCCTGACATTATGGCGACTCGCAAGACCCGCTCCGAGTTCGGTTTCATCGCGAACCTTGAGCACGCAGTTACGGAAGACTTTGGCGTTTTCTCCCGCCTAAGCTGGCAGAGCGGCCAGACCGAAATCATGGCGTGGACCGACATCGATGAAAGCGCCTCCTTTGGCAGCGTGTTGCAGGGAACATCTTGGGGCCGGCCCAAGGATAAGATTGGCATCGCCGGCATTATCAGCGGTCTTTCCAGCAATTACCGTGCGTTTCTCGCGGCCGGAGGAAACGGAATCAATATCGGCGATGGCGCGCTCAGCTACCGGCCCGAAGAGGTTTTCGAAACCTATTACTCAATTGGCTTCAATGATTGGAGTGCCATGACGTTCGACTATCAATTCTTCGCCAATCCAGCATTCAACTACGCCCGTGGACCCGTCTCGATTGGAACAGCCAGGCTCCATGTGCAATATTGATAACTTTAATCTACACGAAAGCGAATTGTCTGAGTATCGGCTCCTAATGCCATGTATCATCGAATTCGCGAAGCTCAAGGAAACGGACGATTTTAGCGGTTCGCTCCATTGAACTCTAACCACCTTATGAGATCCAAACAATTAGGATTCTTAGGCCTCACGATTATTGGATTAGGATACGGATATTTGTAATGGCCATTCTGTCGGCAAAGCCATTTGCATTCGCAACAAAGACGCTCTCGCGCTCGGCGAGTCTCCTTTTTGGGACTCTTTTCTTTATCATAGCCGCTTCTTCTGGCTATGATTTCTATTTGTCGAAGCAGTCAAAAAATGCAGATCGCACCAGGCAAGAAGAGATCGACAAAATCGCCGGCCTCTTCACTGATCTCGTCCGGCTGCAAAAACAGATTGAAATCGACGTCATCCAGGTTCAGCAATATCTCACCGATTATTCCGCGACTCGCGGTCTTGATGGGCATGATGACGGCCTCGAGAACGCGGCAAAATTCACCAAGCAATTTTCGCAGGATATTGTCTCCGCAAAGGCAACAGCGCTGGCCTTAGACAGCCCCGATCTTGCGAAAGCTTTCGTCGAAGTAGAAGCCCAATTCCAGAAATATTACGAGGCGGGCCTTATCATGGCGAAGACTTATGCGGCCGAAGGCACATCCGCTGGCAATAAGTTGATGGAGGGCTTCGATAAATCGAGTGACGCGATACAGGAAGCCGTTGAACGAACCAGCACCGAGGTCGGTAAGGCAAGGGAGCGCCAAGGAGTCAAAAGAGCCGAGATGAGAGCGGAATCCGTGGCGCGTCACAATCGTGAATCGATGATTGTTACAGGCTCCGCGGTCATGATGGCGCTGGCATGCATCGCCAGCTGGCTGCTTACGCGGCATAACATCATATCCCCACTGAGCTGGACGACGTTCTGTTTCGAGCGGCTCGCCAAAGGCGATACCAACTACGAAATATCTGAAGTGGACCGCCGGGACGAGATCGGGAGTCTCGCCCGCGCCTATGGTATCTCCCGCCGGACCGAGAAGGAGCGCGCCGAAGCCGAAGCGCGCGCCGAAGAGCAGCGGGCGGCCAATGAGGCAGAGCGCCGGAAGAATGAGGAGGAGCGCGCCGCGGCCGCCGCGAAGCAAGCTCACGTCGTCTCTCTTCTCGCCAAGGGCCTCTCGACCGTTGCCAATCAAGATTTATCCTGGCGCATTTCCGAGCGCGTGCCCGAGGCTTATGATCGGGTGAAAGCCGATTTTAATACGGCCATCGAGCAGCTGAGCGGCGCCCTAACCGATGTCGTCGGCAGCTCGGCGGCGATCGGCTCCGGCATCAATGAAATCGCCTCTGCCGCCGATGATCTTTCGCAACGCACCGAACGCCAAGCCTCCCGGATAGAGGCGGCCGCTTCATCCTTGAAGGGAGTCACGGCAACCGTGAAGACAACGGCCGCCAACGCTGGCCGGGCGAGTGAAATTGTCTCTTTGGCTCGTGCCGAAGCCCAAAAAAGCGTGGCGACGGTGCAGGAAACCATCGAGGCCATGCGGCAGATCGAGGCCTCATCGAGGAATATCGGCAAAATCATCGGTGTCATCGATGAAATCGCCTTCCAAACCAATCTTCTAGCCTTGAATGCCGGGGTCGAGGCGGCAAGAGCCGGCGACGCGGGGAAGGGATTCGCCGTGGTCGCCGCCGAAGTGAGAGCCCTCGCGCAACGATCCGCGGAAGCCGCCAAGGAAATCAAGACCTTGATTTCCACATCCGGCACGCAGGTCGCTCATGGCGTCGACCTCGTTGGCGAAACCAACAAAGCCCTCGACCGAATCGTCACCGAGGTCGCCGAGTTTGACCGCGTTGTCTCCGGCATCGCCACCGATGCGCGCGGGCAGGCTTCAACTCTCGGCGACATCAACGATACCGTCAGCCAAATGGATCAAATGACGCAACAGACAGCCGCGATGGTCGAGGAAACGACGGCGGCCTGCCACATGCTGAAGCAGGAAGCCGCGCAGCTGACACAGCTCGTCTCGCAATTCCGGCTCGCGCAAGATGCTCGAAATGCCAACTCATCTCTAAGGAAGCCGGAGCTCCAGGCAGCCATGCAATCTTATCCGTCCTCACCCCCCCGCGCCACGCGTGGGAGCGCGGCGCTCAAACCCTTGGAAGAAGCGGAATGGGAGGATTTCTAAGCACCAGTCCCGCGATAGTTCTGCAGGCAATAATTCTACCGCCGCTCTGCAAAAAGCCTTGGACTGGCGTGCCAAACAAGGCGGGCGCTTGGGATTATCTCATCCGACCATGCGACATTCTCGATGAAATTTGCTAAATTTACAGGGTGAACAATGAGCAACAGCGAGTGCAATCCAACCGAGCTTATGAATTTTCTGCAGCTTGACGAAAAAAGCGCTGAGTCAATACGGCGAATTTCATCCATTCTGGAACGCGAACTCTCCAAGGGGCTCGATAAATTTTACGAACGTGTCCGTTCTTCTGCCAAAACCGCGAAATTTTTCGAAAATGAATCGCACATGGCGCGCGCAAAAAATGCGCAAATGCGGCACTGGGATGCGATCAGATCTGGCAATCTCGACGAACGTTATTTTTCCAATGCGCGTGCCATTGGAATGGCGCACGCAAGAATCGGGCTTGAGCCACATTGGCATATGAGTGGCTATGCGGTTCTTCTCGACCATCTCGTTCGGGCAATCGTTTCAGAGGCCTGGCCCAAGTCGAGGAGCATTTTCAAAAAAGATGCTTCACAGCAAGATGCCGAAAAGATAGGCCGTTCACTTGGCGCGCTCATCAAGACTGTTTTTCTTGATATGGATATTGGAATCTCGACATACGCGGAGCTCACCGAGGAAGCGCGCTCAAAGTCCGAGGTCGCCCAGGCACAGGAAAGGGAGCTTGTGATCGCCTCCTTTGGCGCGGTGATTTCCAAACTTGCCGCGAATGATCTCACTTCGCGCATGAATGCCGACCTCCCCGAGGCTTTCCGGAAACTACAAATGGATTTCAATTCAGCGGCTTCCAATCTTGAGCAAAACGTTTCGAATGTCGCGAACAGCTCGATGATGATCCGCTCCGCGACTGAGGAAATTTCAACCGCCGCAGAAGATATGGCGAAGCGCACGGAACAGCAGGCCGCAACTCTCGAGCAGACATCCGCCTCGCTGGAGGAGGTGACGGTGACAGTCAAAAAGACGGCGGAGGGTGCAACCCACGCGGCGGCCGTTGTTGCGACAACAAAGAGCGGGGCTGAGGCGAGCGGGGACATCGTCCAGCGAGCGGTCGCCGCCATGGGCCGCATCGAAAAATCTTCGCGCGAGATTGGTCAGATCATTGGGGTTATCGACGAAATTGCCTTTCAAACGAATCTCTTGGCGCTCAACGCCGGGGTCGAGGCGGCGCGCGCTGGTGACGCCGGCCGGGGTTTCGCTGTCGTTGCATCCGAAGTCCGCGCGCTCGCGCAACGTTCAGCTGAAGCGGCAAAGGAAATCAAAAACCTCATCTCGGCCTCGACCACTGAAGTGCAGCAGGGCGTCGAACTCGTTGATCAAACCGGCAAGGCTCTTGAGAAAATTGTGGCGCAAGTCAGCGATGTAAATCGGGTCATTATGGAGATTGCGGCAGGGGCGAAAGAGCAAGCGGCAGCTCTCGGTGAAGTTAACGTGGCTGTTACTCAGCTTGATCAGAACACTCAACAGAATGCCGCTATTTTTGAGCAAACCACTGCAGCCGCTCAAAACTTGCGGAAGGAAACAGAGATGCTTGAAAATTCCGTCCGTAGCTTTCGTTTTAGTGAATCCTACACCACCCGTCACAGCGCGCCTAAACCAAGGACTCAAACGGCACTGAAGCACGTCGCGCGCTCGGGTGGCGCGGCTGTTCGCAAGCCCGAGCCCGTTCATGAGGGATGGGAGGAATTCTAACGACCCGCGCCTTTACAAAATTTCGTGTATTGACAGTGGCTTCTCTACGGCGGCCCCCACCGTCGCGGACCCTGTTCAAAAAACTATGCTGAATTCGCGCGGCTGATCAAAAGACTCCTACGGCGCCGTGCTTAATGGGGGGCTTGCTTGAGAGCGGAGCGCGGTATCTCGAAAATTATTCTTCAGGTACATCGGTTTTTAGCAAAAGACGCGTACACCTTCTGGAAAAAGAATTCGACAAAATGTTTCGCGCGTTGGCGGAGAGTTGCAGTGATACAAAGTAAAGAGCAAAGCGACAACGAATTGAGTATTGGCCAATCAAGCGTACTCGAACTGCCCGATATCCTCGATCTTAAGGCAGCGACGCCACTCACCGTTCAATTTTTATCCGCTCGGGGAGTTCCGTTAGATGTAGACGGGTCGCGAGTCGAACGGATTGGAGGCCAGTGCTTGCAAGTGCTTCTGTCGGCGGTGAAGACATGGCGCGCCGATGGCAACAAGTTTAGGCTTATTAAACTTAGCAAGGAGTTTAGAGACGGGCTCCTGAGACTTGGAGTATGTGAATCTGATTTTTGCGTCGGGGACAAATTTTAATGAGCAAGGTAGTACTCACTGTAGATGATTCTCGAACGATGCGAGACATGCTCATGCTTGCGTTATCCAATGCGGGTTTCTCCGTGATTCAGGCCGAGGATGGAGTCCGCGGCCTGGAGACTTTGGAGACTGCTCATCCAGACGTCATCATCACTGACATCAATATGCCGCGCATGGACGGCTTTGGTTTCATCGAGGGAGTACGCCGCGACCATCGGCACAGAGCAATTCCAATTCTCGTACTAACGACAGAAAGCGATATCGCGAAGAAGGATAAGGCCCGCCGAGCTGGAGCCACGGGCTGGATCGTAAAGCCATTTGATCCCGTTAAGCTCGTCGAAGCGATCCGCCGGGTCGCCGCCTAATATCGGATATACTCTCATGGATCCAATGGCAGCGATCAAGCAGACTTTCTTTCAAGAATGCGAAGAGCAACTTGGCGAGCTAGAGAGCGGCCTGCTTGCGATACAGGATGGCGATAATGATCTCGAAACGGTAAATGCCGTATTTCGGGCCGTTCATTCCATTAAAGGCGGCGCTGGTGCTTTTAATCTTGATGAGCTAGTTCAGTTCGCTCACGCATTCGAGAACGTTCTCGACCATATACGCGCAGGGCGACTCGTCGCTACGGCAGACGTGGTCAGAATACTTTTGCGGGCATCGGACCTGCTCGCCGACTTAGTTCGCGCGGCGCGCGATGATACCGGAAGTGATTCCACCCGCCGCCAGGCTCTAACTTTAGAACTGCATGCTCTTGATCCCAATAGAGCGGAAAAGACTCTTGAGCAGGCAGCGAGCGACGAGTCGCCAGAAGACGTTTTCCAGGCGGTTCCAATATCGATCGATAACTTCTCATTCGAAGCACCGGTCAAGGAAATTCGCTATCGCATCAGGTTCATACCGAAACCGGATCTGTATGCTAAAGCGAATGAAGCGGCTGTACTAATAAGGGAGCTTGGGCGGTTGGGCGAGCTAACGGTGAGCTGCGATAGCTCCCATCTGCCGCTGCTGGACGAGCTCGATCCCGAAGGGAGTTATCTTGGCTGGTCTATTGAGCTATTGACGGAAGAAGACAAAAGCCTGATACAGGAGATCTTTGAGTTCGTTGAGGGCGACTGCGAGCTCGCCATCGAGCCGGAATCAGCAGTCCCACCTTGCCAGGATAAGCTCTCCGACATACCGATTGAAGAAGTCGCAAACCGAGAAGAGGTAGAAGCAGCAAACTCCTTAGAAACTCTTGACGTTCAAGACCACTTGACGGGGAACCAAGCGGAGAAAAGTCAACTCCTGTCAACCGCCGGCAGTAGCCCCGTCGCCTCTACCAGTAGCCAAGTGCTCGTCAAAGAGAACACGAAATCCCAAGCGACCATCAGGGTTGATCTTGATCGCGTTGATCGGCTGATCAATCTTGTTGGCGAGTTGGTCATAAACCAGGCAATGCTGGCCCAACAAACCTTAGAGGCTGGCCTGACGCGGGCGTCTGGCGTAGCGACGGGACTTAACGAACTGGAACAATTGACGCGCGAAATTCAGGACAGCGTCATGGCTATTCGCGCTCAGCCCGTAAAGTCAGTATTCCAGAGAATGCCTCGCCTCGTCCGGGAGGTGGCGGCGATGACTGGAAAATCGGTTAAGCTCACGATGGACGGTGAGAACACCGAAGTCGATAAAACCGTGATTGAGCGCTTGGCCGACCCGCTGACGCATATGATTCGCAATGCAATCGACCATGGACTTGAGTCGCCAGAGCGGCGAATCGCGGCGGGCAAGCCCGCGGAAGGTGCGGTTCATCTTTCGGCTCTGCATAGATCCGGGCGGATCGTCATCGAGGTTTCTGATGATGGTGGTGGAATAGATCGTCCCAAGGTGAAGGCTCTTGCGGCAGCCAGGGGACTTGTCGCTGCCGACGCTCAATTATCCGACGAGGAGACTGATAATCTAATTTTCCTCCCCGGTTTCTCCACCGCCTCAACCGTATCGGACATTTCTGGTCGGGGGGTAGGTATGGATGTCGTGCGCCGTTCAATTCAAGCACTTGGCGGCCGGATATCGATTCGCTCCCGCCCCAGGCTCGGATCGACCTTTACAATGAGTCTGCCACTGACCTTGGCGGTGCTCGATGGCATGGTCGTTAAAGTCGCGGAGGAGACTTTGGTTGTCCCTTTGACCGCCATTATCGAAACCCTTCAGCCGAAAGGGGGGGCCGTCAACGGATTTATTGGCAATTCGCGCGTCATTGCGATTCGCGACCAATTCATCCCACTGATTGACGTCGGGAAGGAGCTTCAATTCAGGGGCGAGAAACCTGACCCATGCACCGGCGTTGTGCTCCTTGTCGAGTCCGAGGGACATGTTCGAAGCGCGCTCCTTGTCGATGCGATCCTTGGACAGCGGCAAGTCGTGATTAAGAGCCTTGAGGCCAATTACCGGCACGTACAAGGGATCGCGGCGGCGACTATTCTTGGCGACGGACAAGTTGCTTTAATTCTCGACGTCGACGCCGTGGTATTTCATTCACGAGAAACCGCAACCAACGGTTTTGACTCTTTAATCGCAGAAGCGAGCTGAAATATGACTGATAGTTTTAAGGCTGAACTCAACGATGCCAATGACACAGTACGAGGCCGTGAGCTGATAGCGTTCCGAATGGGGGCGCAAGAGTTTTGCGTTGATATTATGTCGGTGCGAGAGATTCGCGGTTGGACGAAAGCGACAGCGCTTCCAAAATCACCAAACTTTGTCCGAGGCGTCGTAAATCTGCGAGGCAGCGTGCTGCCGATCATTGATTTGGCGGCAAGGTTGGGCTTTCCCGCCGCCGAACCAACGGTGCGCCACGTCATCATCGTCACGCAGATCCGTTCGCAAACTGTTGGCCTGTTGGTCGACGCCGTATCGGATATTCTAACCGTGACGGCCGATCAAATCCAACCGACCCCTGATGTCGCCTCGGACATGGCAAAGAGTTTCGTTCAAGGCGTACTCGCTGTCGAAAAGCGGATGATAAGTCTCATTTCACTCGACAACGTACTCCCAGCTTGCGAACAGGATGCTGCATGACCGCAACTGGCATCTTAGCGGGCAAAATAAAAGACAGCGCCATTGTCCCAGGCGAGTTTCTGCTGACTCAGCGTGATTTCCGCGAGATCGCATCCATGATTCATGCGGATGCAGGAATTCATCTTACGGACGCAAAAGCAGCGCTCGTCTATTCCCGGCTGGCGAAACGTTTGCGGACACTCGGCCTATCAAGTTTCCATGACTACTGCCGGCTCGTCAGCACGAGTGAGGGGCGTGAGGAACGCCAAAAAATGCTTGCCGCCCTGACGACGAATGTAACGCGGTTTTTTCGCGAGCCGCATCATTTTGAGCACCTCGAGCAAAAAGTGCTTCCTCATCTTATCGAGGCCGCGCGAAGCGGCTCCCGAATAAGGTTTTGGTCAGCCGCCTGCTCGAGCGGTCAAGAGCCTTATTCAATCGCCCTGACCTTGCTTTCTGCCCTGCCCGATGCTGGGCGCTACGACATCAGGGTCCTTGCAACCGACATTGACCCAAATATGGTGGCCGCCGGCCGCCGGGGAATCTATTCGGAAGACGACCTTACTTCGGTCCCTGCCACGCTTCGCAATAAATGGTTTGTGCCGGCGGCCGCTGAAGAGTTGGAACCCGGTGGCAATAGCTACCAGGTAGGGGATGGGCTGCGTGAACTCGTTTCATTTCGCGAGCTCAACTTGTTCGGCAATTGGCCGATGAAAGGCTCTTTTCAAGTGATTTTCTGCCGGAACGTCGCCATCTATTTTGAAGACCGCGCGCAGGAACAGCTGTGGAGTCACTTTGTACCAAAACTCTCGCAGCGCGGTGTCCTCTACATTGGGCATTCCGAACGGATCGCTGGCGCAGCAGCTAAGTTGCTGAAGACCGAAGGAGCGACAATCTACCGGTTACAAAGGGAGGAAGCCACGTGAAGCTAGTTCGCGTTCTCATCGTCGATGACTCAGCGACTATGCGCAGCTTGCTACGCGAGATGCTTACTCGAGACCCGGAAATCGAAGTTGTTGGAGAGGCTTGCGACCCGCATGAGGCTCGGGCGGCGATGAAGGAGCTCAATCCGGATGTTGTTACGCTCGACGTCGAGATGCCGAAGATGAATGGCCTCGAATTTCTCGAGAAAATCATGCGGCTGCGGCCAACTCCCGTCGTCATGGTTTCGACTCTAACCGCGAGAGGGACGGATGCGGCCATCCGAGCGCTCGAAATTGGCGCGGTCGATTGCGTGGCAAAGCCAAGCGCAGGCGATGCCGATGTTTTTTCCCGCCTATTGGGAGAGAAAATCAAAGCCGCAGCGGCTTCTCGGGCTCGCCTTGAAGCAAGAGCAAATGCGCGCCCGCCCGCGCGCCCCGCCCCCGCTGCCAATTATCTGCCGAGTGGAATTTTAGTGGCGGTTGGCGCTTCGACCGGTGGAGTCGAAGCGGTCACCGCCATCTTATCCGAATTCCCAGAAAACTGTCCCCCGACGGTTATCGCTCAGCATATGCCGCCCGTTTTCACGAAAAGCTTTGCCGAACGGCTTGACCGGCAATGCAAGCCCAAGGTGAGCGAGGCGAGCGATGGCGCTCCGCTCGTTCCGGGTCATGTCTATCTCGCTCCCGGCGGTCTTCACCATCTCGTAATAACGGCAACCGCTCCGTATCGATGCAAATTGCTCGGCAGCGATCCCGTCAACGGTCATCGCCCTTCCGTTGATGTTCTGCTGGGTTCGGTCGCAAAAACGGCTGGGGCGAATGCGGTCGGAGTCATACTGACGGGCATGGGCCGCGACGGCGCGGAGGGGCTGCTTGCCATGCGCCGCGCCGGCGCTAGGACACTCTCCCAAGATGAAGCATCTAGCCTCATCTATGGCATGCCAAAATCGGCATTTGAAATTGGCGCTTCCGAGATTCAGCTCCCCTTAAGTAGAATCGCTTCAGAACTATTGCGAATGACCTCATCGGAGAAAAAGGAGGCAAGTGATGCCCGCCGCATCATCTTTGCGCGTGCTCATCGTTGATGACCAGCTGACCAGCCGCCTCCTGATCCGCGGCGGGCTGCAAGATCTTGGTGTGACCCAGATCGACATGGCCTCAAATGGCGAGGAAGGTTTTCAAATCATGAAGAGTAAGCCCGCTCACCTCGTCATCTCCGATTACAATATGCCAAAAATGGATGGCGTGGCCTTTTTGCAGGCGGTGCGGACGTACCCGCCCACCCAAAAGGTTGGTTTTATCCTCCTGACCGGCCGCGGTGATAAAGAGATGGTTGAGAAGGCCACTAAGCTTGGCGTCAATAACATCATAGCCAAGCCATTTACAAAGCCCGTGCTGAAGGAAAAAGTGGAAGCCGTTGTAGGAAAATTAACGAAATGAATCCCGCGCCGCGCTGCATCTTTGCCGGGTTGCCGCAAAGCAGCGCGCCGGAAAAGAGAGTCAATATTATTCAGGGAGAATACCACGTCACAGGGGATCCGGCGGTCGTGCTGACGACGCTCCTTGGGTCTTGCGTTGCTGCTTGCCTGCGTGACCCCGAACTTGCAATTGGCGGAATGAATCATTTTCTCCTGCCTGGAGAAGAAGATGGTTTCGGCCGCGACGGAACGCGCGAGGCGGAGCGTTACGGGGTGCATCTCATGGAGTTGCTGGTCAATGGCCTTCTGCGTCAGGGCGCGCGGCGTGAACGCCTCGAAGCGAAGCTTTTTGGCGGTGCACAGACGCGCGAGGGGCTTGCCGATATTGGTGCCCGCAATGCGAGCTTCGCCGAGCGCTTCTTAAGCCACGAGGGAATCCCGATCGTTGGCAGCAGTTTACGGGGCGAAAGAGGCAGGCGCATTCAGTATTGGCCGGGTTCTGGCCGCGCCCGCCAGGTCTTTCTCAAGCCAAGCGACATGCCACAGCCTCGACGAGAAGCGCCGCTTGCCCCACCAAGCGATAGCGGTTCGATCGAATTCTTTTGAGACTTCCAAACAGAACATTTTTTGAAATAATCGGGTCGCGAGCATGCAGGTTCAGCCGCTTCAGCTAATTGAGCCCAATCCTGATCCGGCGCAAATCCCTCTCGCCGATGTCTTGAGCCGCGTCGGCCATGAGCTCACTCATCTTGCTTGGCTCTTGGAGAACCTGCAAAATCATTTGCGGCCTTTCAGCCACGACGCCGCGGCGCAAGACAGCGATATGCTGATCCAGATGCAAAGCTTCGACCATATTAGCCAAATCGCAACCGCCCTTGGAGAATATCTAGCGGCGCTTTCGATTGGCCTGCCATCTCAATGGGCTGTCGACGCAAAACGCGCCGCTCGCAAGATAACTCTCGAAAAACTGGCGTCAAGGCTAGGTTTCGCGGAAGAAAAAAACAATCTGTGTTCCACCGCTTTTGGCGACCTCGACTTGTTTTAAACTCTGGAGCCGATTGAACCAATAGCAGCGCGTCGCGGCGAGCAACGGCGCCGCACCCTCGATGCCGGCGACCTGCCACCGGTTAGGGGGAAGGCGTGAGGGGCCTTTTCGGTTAGTCGTGCTACAGAGATGGTGGCAGACATCGAACCCAACTTGATGAGTCCCGCAGCTTGTTCGCCTTCCCTGACGTCTTTTTTCCAAGCACGAGCGTATGACTTTTATTATCAGGCAGCTCATCCAGAACAACTGGCAATTGCAATTCTCTGGCAGCCTTCGCCATAAATTTAACCAATGAATGCGTGGGATGCTGTTGAATAGAAAATCTCCAATCAAATCCTAGGGAGTGTAGGACAAGCTCTGCGTCGACCGACAATTCGGGATCCTTGAAGGCGGCGGAGGAGGGTCGATAATGGCCTCCGTTTTTGTCCATCACGACTTGCAGAGGATGGATGCGGCGCAGCAGCCAAGCGACATTAGGGATAGTCCCATCATCTATCCGAGACGGCATATTTTAAATTAACGGGTAGTTAGCAACAGAATTGCATTTTCTAAATCTGGAAACTCGTTCGTCAGCATTTTTGTGACGCAGGTACCCGTACGGTGATCATCAACCCAAAGTTCGCATCGATACGTCTCCGTAAAGTTTACTTCCAGATCGATATCTTTCTCGTGCCATTCCAGCTGTAATCCCCCTCCGGACGACGGCACCACCTGCGGGGATGGTGCTTGGGGATGCATTAACTGTTTCATAACTGTCCACGCAAAATTCACCACGTCTTCTCGTAGACGTGGAGAATTGTAGCCATCCCAGTTATCTGGGAGCTTCATCAGATCAGCAATCCTTTTTTGGATATCGTTTTCCCACGTGCTTCGAGGACGCGCGTAATACTCCTTCCAAAAATTTTCGTAAGTTTGTTGCGAGCTGCGCGATGCCGACGCCATAGTCAGTCCCGGATCGAAACCGAAATCGTCGTCTAATCGCTTTGCGCTACTACCGCACAACATCTGTCCTGCTCCATATTCTATGCATTTCTTCTGTAGTAACATCTGCAAATGTCCGGACAATCGCGCCTCGCTCTTGGTCAAGAAGCCGGAAGGCTGCATCAAGACTTCCATCTTCAGGACTCCCCCTGGCGGTCATTTCCAGTTGAACAACGGGCCTCAGGAATCCAACTGTCTGCACAGCGGGTCTGAATGTTACGTAAAGCCTACCGTAGGGTCGCTGATTTGACTTTAGGACAAAAACAGTCTGGATCAGGGTTCGCTCAACTTCCAGCCCGCCGATGTTTCGGGCTTTGTCCGACCAGAGCGGCGTGACCAAATCCAGGCGAGCTGTGTCTTCTTGTTCTTTGCCGAAAGATATCGAATTGATGTAAGTGACTTCGCATTGATTTACGCTCAAAGCTCCAATTTTCTGTTCTTGGAAAAATCCCACTAATCGCTGGACTTCCCTTAGGAACCGCTCGCGAAGGGTTTCATAGCGTGGATAGACGCTCTCATTAGAAATTGCTCGCCAGTTAAAAAGAATCCGATCCTGTTGAAGCTGTAAAATATAAGCCCGATCCTGGCTCTCGAACCAAAATCGGGGGAAAGGAGGAGTTACGAACCCTTGCACCTGAAAGGGGACCGTCTCTATTAGTGGGGTGCTGAATGCCTCAAAAGCAGGCGCAAGTGGTGTTTGCTCGGAAACATTTGGAAAGTGATCACGGATCAAATTCCAATAAAGGCCTGCATGAACGATCTGAAATTGGGGGTTTGACCCAAATTGGATCGATAGTACTACTTCGGAGACCGGCGGTCGCTCGTAATCGGGAAGATCAGACGGGCGATTATATGCGCTCATGCTGAAACCGACCTTATACGCCTTAAATGGTGCTGCGAGAGAGGATTGAACTCTCGACCTCTCCCTTACCAAGGGAGTGCTCTACCACTGAGCTACCGCAGCTTTTTAGCCTGCCGCCTGATATTTTGCCGCGTATGTCGCATAGGCCCGGTTTTGTGGCAAGGGCGCGTTAAGCTTCAAAATCCAGGCCGATATCGAGAACTGGCGCGCTATGGGTCAGCCAGCCAACCGAGAGCAGGTTAACCCCGGTCGCGGCGATGGCTGGCGCCGCCTGCGGCGTCACCCGGCCGGAAGCTTCCGTAATCGCCCGCCCGCCGACAAGCGCAACCGCTTTGGCCAGCATTTCAAGGGTCATATTATCAAGCAGCACCGCGTCGGGGCCCTCGCGCAAGGCTTCCTCGAGCTGCGCCAAATCCTCGACTTCGATCTCGATCTTGACAAGGTGCCCCGCACGACGGCGCGCCCGGCGGATTGCGGATGTGATACCGCCAGCGGCGGCGATGTGGTTGTCCTTGATGAGCATCGCATCGTCGAGCCCGAAGCGGTGGTTCGATCCGCCACCCGCCCGCACGGCATATTTTTCAAGCGCGCGCAGGCCTGGCGTCGTCTTCCGCGTGCAAACGATTTTTGTCTTGGTGCCTTCGATTGCGGCAACGATCGAGGCAGTGGCGCTCGCGATGCCGCTCAAATGGCCAAGGAAATTGAGCGCAACCCGCTCCGCCGTGAGGATACCGCGCGCCGGGCCAGCAATATGGGCGATCGTCTCGCCCGGCGTGACCCGCGCGCCATCGGGGCGGTCAATCTTCATCTCGATCGCAGGATCAATGAGCTCAAAGGCGAGCCTTACGGCGTCTAGCCCGGCGATCACGCCCTCCTCGTGCGCCACCAAAGCCGCCCTTGCCATAAGGCCAACCGGAACGGTGGCCTCCGTGGTGAGATCCCCCGCAAGGCCAAGGTCTTCGAGGAGCGCCGCGTGGACGACCGGCTCGGTCATGACCCGTGGAAGCGGAGCCAAGGCAGCCACTTCGCTCATCTTAGGCGGCGCACTCAACGGCAAGTTCTTGCGCGGTGGCAATGGCCTCATCGAGGGTCAGCCTTGTCCGGACCGCGCTTGCCGCATGGTTCGGATAATCGCTTCGCGCATGGGCACCACGGCTTTCCCGACGCCGCAAAGCGGCTATGACGATCATGAGGCCAACGATCGCCGAGGCGCTCGCTGGCCCTTCGGATACCACGAGCGGCAGCAAAGCGGAGGCGGCCGCCGCGAGCCCATCGCCATTACGGAGGACTCCCGCGGCGCGCGAGAGGGTTGGCCGCACCGCCTCGGGGTTCGCGGCCGCCGGTACCGCCGCCTTGCCAGGGTGTTTCCTGCGGCGCGAAAGAGTCCCCTTGATGTCCTCGGCGACAAAGCGCCCGCACACAGCGGCCTCTAAGAGCGAATTACTGGCGAGGCGGTTGGCGCCGTGAAGGCCAGTGCAAGCCACTTCCCCGCACGCCCAAAGGCCCTCGATGGAGGTGCGTCCCGCTAAATTAACGGCAATGCCGCCCATATGGTAGTGGGCGGCGGGGCGGACGGGGATCGGCCCTGTCACGGGATCTATGCCGGCGGCATGGCAAAATCCCGTGATGGCAGGGAAGCGGCGCGGGAAATCAAGGTCTGGCACGACCCGGGCATCAAGGAAGACCCTGTGCCCCGCCGCCATGTGTTGAAAGACGGCGCGCGCCACGACATCGCGCGGCGCGAGTTCGGCGCCCGGAATATCCGCCATGAAGCGGTACCCCGTCTCATCGACGAGGATCGCCCCCTCGCCACGGACCGTCTCGCTGATGAGTTTCAGCGGACGCGTTGCGCTGTCGAGGGCAGTTGGGTGGAACTGAATGAATTCGAGATCGGCCAGCACCGCGCCTGCTTTGGTGGCCAGCGCCAGCCCCTGCCCCCAAGAACCTGCTGGGTTGGTGGAAAATTCAAACAGGCCGCCGATGCCGCCGGTGGCGATGACGACGCGGTCCGCTGCCCATGCCGCTAGCCCCCGGCGCGTTCTCGAAACAACGCCCATCACCGCACCGTCGTCTAGCAGCAGCTCACCTACGGCGGCTCCTTCGATGACTTCGATCGAAGGGGTGTTGCGCACGAGGTGCGATAAAGCCCGCATGATCTCGCGCCCGCTCGAATCGCCGCTCGCATGAACGATCCTGCGGCGCGAGTGAGCCGCTTCCATGCCGAGCAGCAACCGGCCTTGGCTATCACGGTCGAACGAAACGCCGCGCTTGATGAGATCGGTGATCGTATCAGGAGCCGCGGCAAGAATAGCGGAAGCGGCGGCTTCACCGCAAAGTCCGTCGCCCGCAGCAAGAGTGTCAGCGAGGTGAAGCGAAGGATCGTCGCCTTCGCCGACTGCCGCCGCGATCCCCCCCTGCGCCAGGGCGCTCGATGCTTCATGCTCGAGCGGCGCCTTGGTCAAGAGGATGGCGGGCGCCGGTGCCAGGGAAAGGGCGGTTGCGAGGCCTGCCAGCCCTCCTCCAATGATAAGGGTTTTCCCCGCCGCGTCATAAAAGTCCATCACGCCACCGCAAGCATGCGTTCGACGGCTTGGCGCGCCGGAACCGCAATCTCAGGATTGATCTTGACTTCATGGGTCATGGTTTCGAGCGCGTGCCGTATATTGGAGAGCGTGATTTTTTTCATGTGCGGGCAAAGATTGCACGGCCGGATGAATTCAAGTTCCGGATGCTGAATGGCGACGTTGTCGCTCATCGAACATTCGGTCAAAAGCACGACCCGCGCCGGCCGGTTTTTGCTCACATAGGATGACATGGCGGCGGTCGAACCCGAGAAATCCGCTTCCGCCACGACCTCGGGCGGGCACTCGGGATGAGCCAGCACGACGAGACCAGGGTAGTCTCCTCGCAATTGCCGGACTTCTTCCGCGCCAAAGCGCTCGTGAACCATGCAATGGCCCGACCAGGCAATGACTTCGACCTTGGTTTCCGCCGCCACATTGCGGGCGAGGAATTCATCGGGAAGCATGATGACACGATCGGCGCCGAGCGACTCGATGACAGCCCGCGCGTTGCCCGAGGTACAGCAAATATCCGAGAGCGCTTTTATCGCCGCCGAAGTATTCACATAAGTGACAATCGGCACGCCTGGAAAGTTTCGCCGCAAAAGCTGTACGTCCTCGGGGCGGATCGATTCGGCCAGCGAACATCCAGCGCCAAGGTCCGGAATGAGAACCGTTTTCTCAGGGTTGAGAAGCTTCGCCGTCTCGGCCATGAAATGGACGCCAGCGAGAACGATGACCTCCGCATCGGCCTTCATTGCCTCCCGCGCCAGGGCGAGGCTATCACCGACGAGGTCGGCGACGCAGTGAAAGATCTCGGGTGTCTGATAATTATGCGCCAGAATGACGGCGTTGCGGCTCCGCTTCAGCGTCATAATGGCGTCGATGTTTTGGGCATGGACGGGCCATTCAATCGCCGGGATCGCGTGCCGAACCCTTTCATAAAGGGTTTCTTTAAGGAGGGGCTCCGAACGGAGCGTTTCCAAACCCAGCGACATTTTATTATACTCCAATTGAGCATTATGTTCTCATATGCTGGTATTGAGCATAAGTTTTGTCAAGCCCTTGAGATGGGCAATTTCGTTCCGACGACGGCGCGCTGAGTGAGAACCTCCCGGCGGAAGCGGAATAATTTGGCTGGCCGCCCGCCGGTATCGGGCATTGTTTCCCCTGTGTCTTCAACGAGTTCCTGCTGTTCGATCAATCGCCGGAAATTCTGCTTATGAACGAGACGGCCGGCCAAAGCCTCAGCGCAGCGCTGTAATTGCAACAGGGTGAACGTTTCCGGCATGAGTTCGAACACGACTGGGCGGTATTTAATTTTCGCCCTGAGCCTTGCGATACCCGTGGCGAGAATACGCCGGTGGTCAAGGATCATCGGCTGCCCAACGCAGCTTTGCGGAAGACTCGGCCCTCGGCCGGTGTTGCCCAAAGCGCCTGCTCTGGCGGCCTCGGGAATAAGTCCCGCCTCATACAGAAGCTCATAGCGCTGCAGGATAAGGTCTTCGTTCCATGTCCCCCCCTCGATGCCGAAAGTCACGGCAATCCGCTGCTTCCGGCCTTGCCGCAAGCCTGGATTGGTCGCGGCCTCGGCCCACGCTTGGAGGGATGGCAGAAGCGCGCGCTCGATCACCTCCGGCGCGCCGGCCCGATGATCCTCCCACGGGAAGTATGAATACCAGCTGCACCAGATGGCCTCATACTCGCCAGACGTCTCCTGCTCGCGAGTGAGGCCTAGGTAGCTGATCGAAATCACATGCTGGCCGCCACCCGCCCGGTCCCGGTCGGCAAAAGTGTAAAGCTGCTCCATATAGCCGAGCGGCAGCCTGGTTTGCCGCTCGACCCAGGCGCGCAATCCGGCCTGTAGCGAGCGATGCTTGAGCTCGAATGGGCCGGAGGGGAGAGCGGATCTATCTTGAATCGTCAAAACACGTGGGTCGCCCGCGGTCACCGCGACGACGACCGCGATGAGATCGGCGGCGATCGAATTTTGAAGAGCTGGTTTGGCATCCAACTCCGCGGTGGCGATGTTCGAGGGATCGCTCATCGGCTGGCGGCTACCAATCCCATCGAAAATTGTTTAACGGAAGCAAGACAATCTTAGTCGAATCTGCCGGCGAATGGAATTCTGCCGCATTGGGAACGGGGTTAGCAATCTTGTAGCGGTAGGTGTTAGGTTTAATAATACGTCATATAATCAAGCATTTCACGCACATCTTTAGCCAAGCTGTCCGCTTGCCCAAAAGAAGGCCACAAGCAACTAAGGTGGTGTGCGGGTGTCGTTTTCGGAGTCTTGAGCCGCCAGATCGACATTCCAACAAGGAGGTGGCATTCCTTCCCGTGAGGAAGAAACTCACCCAATGTCCAATTCAAACGCCGCGATTTGGTGGCACGGCCAGCGCCAGGGAGCCACGAAGACGGCATCGCCCCGCCAGGTGAAGGGCGCCGCCCATGGATTTGACGCCAGCCAACGGCGCGCCGCTAAGGACACTCGGCGGCGCTTGATATGGTCAATGGCGATGCGTGCCTCCTCGATCGAAGGCCGCACCTTGACCTCAACGAAAGCAATCGTATCGCCGCGCCGGGCGACGACGTCGATTTCACCTCCCTTGACGTGATAACGGCGGGCTAGAATGCGGTAGCCTTTAAGGCGAAGGGTGACCACCGCGAGATATTCGGCCAGGAGCCCTGAAAGATGCGCCTTCTTGCGATCGCGCAAGGAGCTTCTCATTTTTCCCGCGCCGCCAATTCCAAGGCACGCGCATAGACTTTCCGGCGCGGCTGCCCGGTATCGGCGGAGACCACCGCCGCGGCATCTTTTACGGAGAAATTGCGCAGCGCCGCTTCGATCCGGGCGTCAATATCCTCCTGCTCCATAGGCACGATCCCCGGCGGCCCGACGAGAACAACAATTTCGCCCTTTGGCGGCTCCTCTTCGCCAACAGCTTGCGCTAGTTCCGGCAACAGGCCGCGGCGCACCGACTCAAAATGCTTGGTCAGCTCGCGGGCAATCGCCCCCTGGCGCGCCCCGAGAACGGCAGCTAGATCCGCAAGGGTCTCGGTGAGACGGCGCGCGGATTCAAAGAACACCAGCGTTCCCGGAATCGTCGCGAGCACGGCGATGCGTGTCCGTCTCGCCGTGCTCTTCGGCGGCAAAAACCCCTCGAAAAAGAAGCGGTCCGTCGGCAGGCCCGCGACTACGAGGGCGGCGAGCACGGCCGACGCCCCGGGCACCGAAAAGACTTCTATATTTTGCGCAAGAGCCTCGCTGACCAGTTTGAACCCGGGATCGGAAATCAGCGGAGTTCCCGCGTCGGAGACCAGGGCAAGTGTTGCCCCTGCCGCAAGGCGCGCGAGGAGATGCGGCCGCATGACAGCGGCATTGTGTTCATGGTAGGCGACAAGCGGCGTCGCGATCCCGTAGTGAGCCAGCAGCGTCTTGGTGACGCGGGTATCCTCCGCGATGATGGCATCCGCCGCCGCAAGGGTGGAGAGGGCACGAAAGGAAATATCGCGCAAATTGCCGATTGGCGTCGCGACGACGTGCAGGCCAGGCCGAAGCGGTTCCGCCTCCGCTTGCAAGCCGAAAGCCGTAAAGAGAGCAGGGCTTTTTTCTTGCCCAGCAATCTTTGCATGATACTTGGCCGCTGCCTCGCTGCGCGGGTCAGAGCTTGGGTCGTCGTGATCTGGCCGGTTCAAGTTTCCACCCGACGAATATCGTAACCTCCGCGGGGCTCTTTGCCGCGGCAGCCTATGCTCTAAATTGGAGAAAAGGATTCTTTTTGTTTTTTCATGAGACCGAACGGTTTTTTGCAAGTCAACGCCAAGTCCTCTATCGTGACAGTTATTATGGTTGAAAAAAATGCCGATTTCTACGCTAAGAAGCCGGCTACCCAGACCCGGGACGCGTAGATTTCTCTTGAAGGAGGAAGGCAGATGCGCCGCTTTCGCTCTGACAGGCGCCGGACGGCACCGGTCACCTACAAAGACGTCTACGCTGCATCGGCTCGGGGCATATCGCTTCTTTGCCTCCCCCTTATGCTCGCCGCCTGCATATCGGTCGGCGGGCCTCCCGCCCACGGACCGCAAGACCCCACAGCGCCGGCGCCGCAGGCCCAAGCCGCCCCGCCGGCCGAGGGAGAAGTCATCGGGTCAGGTCCCGCGAAAGTCGCCCTTATCGTTCCCTTAACTCAAGCATCAGGTCCGAGCGTCGTCGGAACATCTCTGCGCAACGCCGCCGAACTCGCCTATTCCGATGCCGGAGGCAACGATCTTACGATAAACGTCAAGGACGACCATTCGAATCCAGACGCGGCGCGCTTGGCCGCGGAAGCTGCCCTCTCAGAGGGCGCGGAGATCATCATCGGCCCGCTTTTTGCGTCGAGTGTCCGCGAGGTCAACAAAGTGGCGCGTGCCGCCGGTAAGCCCGTCATCGCCTTTTCGACGGACACTTCAACCGCCGCGCCGGGCTCGTTCTTGCTATCTTTTTTGATTGAAAATTACGTTGACCGAATTGTCGATTTTGCCGCCTCGAAAGGAAAAAAATCGATTGCCGCCCTCGTTCCGGAAAACGACTACGGCCGCGTCGCCGAGACGGAACTTCAGCAGGCGGCCGCCCGCGACAACATTCGTATCATGAGCATCGAACATTATCAGCCGCAAACCATGGCGGCGGCAGTGCAGAGAATTGCGGCCCTTCGTGATCAAATCGATTCGCTATTCATACCGGAGCAGGCGGATGCCATGCGAGCCATGTCGGAAGCCATCGCTTCGGCCGGGATCGATGGAAAACAAGTTCAAATCCTTGGCACGGGCCTTTGGAATGATGCGCGGGTTTTGAAACTTCCGGCACTGCAGGGGGCATGGTTCGCCGCGCCCGAAAATGGCGGGTTCAATGCTTTCGTGGAACGTTATCGCGCAAGATACCATAGCGAGCCCACCCGTATCGCCACGCTCTCTTATGATGCGGTCTCGCTTGCCGCCGCACTCGCCCATACGCAAGGCTCGCAACGTTACGCCCAGAATGTGCTCACTAACCCGTCCGGATTTAACGGCGCCGATGGCGTATTCCGTTTCCGCCCGGACGGCACAAATGAACGCGGACTCTCCGTTTTGGAGATCAGCAATAACACCGCGGTCGCGATTAGCGTCGCGCCGCATTCTTTCTCGGCAACGGGGGCTGCTAAGGCAATGTAACGGGGCGGCTGCTAAGGCGATGTAACGGGACCGCCGTTGCTAACAACCGGCTCCTCTGTCTCTTGCTTGTGTAAGAAGAGCGGGGCCGCCGCGCCAGAGCGGCGGATGAGGCTACCGACATCTGGATTGAACATGAGGTCGTCCCAAGGCCCACTGATGCCGAATTGGAAATAAGGGACTTCGCCATCCCTCTCGCCAGCGCCGGAAACCGGCCTTACCCTCGCGTGCAGATCGAGATTGCGGTCAGCTAAATTGATACTTCCATCAAAACCCAGCCTAAGAAACGGACTTCTCAACATTCCGTCTTCGATGGAGGCTATGCCCTTGGCTGAGCGCAGGGTCACGCTCGCCTTGTCAAAAGGAGTTCTGCCGCGGCGAAGGCTAGAAGTTAGGGCGAGCGGGCTTTTGTTGATCTGATGCAAAGCCGAACCAAGATCGATGCCGCCAAGCTGTCCTTGTGAGACATCGATTTTTAGGGTTCCCTGGAGATTTCGCATCAGCTCGCTCATGCTTGGGCCTTTGCTTTTCAAAGCCGCGGAGCTCGACAATAATCCGCTCGTGGCGGGCCAAGCGAAAGCGTCAAATGATGCAGCACCGAAATCGGCGTCGGAAACATTGGCGGCGACCTCGATATCATAACCCTCTCCCCCTGAGCCGAACATCGCGCGGCCCTTGGCCGTGCCGCCATACATCTTTGCGCCAGCAAGCGACAATTCTACTCGGCCGTTATTTCTCATGACGGACAGTGCGACCTCTTCAGCTTCCACTTGGGAGAAAACCATCCGCGCCGCAGAAATGCGCAGGTCGAGGTCGGCAGTGCCCCAATTTGTGAACGTAAGGTTATCACGGCTCCATTGCCCATCGCTGGCAATGGCTGGCGGAAAGCTGAAGAAAAATGGCTGCAGCAAAAGGCGATCGGTTGCCAACGTCCCGGACAGAAGCGGCCCCGAGTCGCGATTTCTATAGGCCAATGTTCCTTCAAAAGTGTTCCCGTCGAGGCTTAAACTCAAATTAGAAAGGATCGCATTGGCCTGAGATAAGGCGAGGTCGCAACTTAAATCAACGGTACCGAATGGCGTGAATAATGGTATCTGATATCCGATTTGTTCCGCAACGGAGCGCGCCGAGGGAGAGCCCGCATGAAGAACGCCTCGGAACGCAAAGTCGGACGAATTCGCCAGCTCGCCATCAAGGGAGAGTGATAGGGATGGCGCCTTTATAATTGCGCTGATCGCGGATTGCTGGCCTCTCAACAGCCTTGACGGGTTAGCGACCCAAGCGTTGATGACAGCGGTTTCTCCCGAGAAACCTGCCTGGCCTACGGCCGTTGCCGAGGTACCCAATCTTCGCCAGTCGACCGTTAGGTTGAGTGGTTCTAGCTTCACCGGCTGTGCAAGTTTCGTGCTTAGAACCTCAAGGCGGCCATCGATCAAGGTTATAGCAGCGAGCTTTGCTTCATCGGCAAGCACCGCCTCGGCACTTTCGGGCGGAGCATTAGCAGCGGTTGCGACCACACCACGCGGAAGGACGGGCTTCTTATCAAGATTGACGATGACATCCGGCTTGCCCAGCGTGATGGAAGCAAACTCTATTTTGCCAACTAAAAGCGCAGCAATTCGCAGGTAACCTTTTAAATAGGCAGCTTCGCCACGGATGGCCCCCCCGGATTCGCCGAAGCTTGTTTTTTCAAGGCTGATATGCGGCTCGGGGAGAACGACAAAGACAGCACGGCCTTGCGAGGCTATGTCGAGCCCCGTGAGCCGGTGGATCTCGGAGGCTATTTCAGAACGCAGGGCAGCGTTGGAAAACGCCCATGGCATCAACCCTGATACAATAGCGGCAAGGATGGCAACGCCGGAGATCACGTAGATTATTCGCGGCAATCCACGGCGCGCAGAGCTTGAGCGGCGAGGGTCAACCGGTGCCTGGCCATCCATAACTTTCTGCTCGCCCAAAAAAGAGTGCGCGGGAATGTGCCGGGGCCTTCGAGTCCCTATCAGAGACGTTATGTGCGCTCAAAAGGCAACGCTTAGGATAAACAACTCCCCATCTCTTTGGCGTTCAGGCGCAAAAGAGATTACTGCCGACGCAAGCTGACTTATGACTTTGTCACCATCAAGGCGTTTGCCGTTGAAGCTATGGGCCGCCCACAAAAGTTGATGCGCCGGCTTTCCGCTCTGACGCCGCCGATCTGAAAACGCGAGGCCTCCGGCCTCAGCATTCCGACTCGATCGGAGCCCTGATTTTTGCCGTCCGAGGGAGAACGCCCGGCGGCCCAAATTCACGATGCGTGATGGCCTCGAGCGTGTCGAAGCCAAAAGGCTTTTGCAGGATGACGCGATGAGCATGGCGGGCGGGGAGATTGGAGAGACTATGGCCCGTCATGAAGATGAAGGGACATTGCCGCGCGGCAAGGGCATCGGCGACGGAGTCGGCCTTTTCCAGCCCCAAGTTGACATCGAGAACGGCGCCATCGACTTGTTCATTCGCGATGATATCGAGCGCTTTCGACACGGTTTTGGCGGAACCAGCAACTTCGAAACCGAGCTCAGGCAGCATCGATTCTAGGGCGAGGCGAATGAACGGCTCGTCCTCAACAATGAGAATGCGCTGCTTGTTCCCACGTGATTGCAAATCGCCGGCCATCGTCATCGCCAATTTTCAACAGCCCGCAGTTTGCGCTTCGCTTGGCCTAAAGTCCACTAAATTGCGCGTTAGACTGGCGGTCTTTCCTTATTGTCATCTTTGTGCCGTAATACAGCCAGAGATCCGACAAGAATTAACGCCCACCCCGAGATCGCGAGGCCTGCACCGAGGGGCGCCGCCATCCAAAAGAGTCTGTTCCCACTCATCACGCGCGTTGCGATATCACCGCCAAAGAGCAGCCCGCCGGAAAGCAAGAGGCCGGCCGCAGTTAGGAACCATGTCCCGCGGGCTTGGGCAGCAGTTGAAAGCGCGCAAACCGCTACGGCCGCCACGGCGTGAAAGAGCACAAAATTTCCGGCAGTCTGTAATTTCGGGTCGGGGAAGCGGTGCGCCGCCATCCCTAGGAAGGCTATTCCGACGATGGCCGCGAAGGCGGCCGCCGCCACGGCAATGAAGACCCACTTATTCGAAACCCTGTGGAAGGGCGGCGGACCTTGAGATTCCTGCTGTGCCATCGTTGGTGAATGTGCCGCGCCTACATCCCATGGTGCTCATGCGCGTCGTGATCGGCTTCTTCCTTCGGCGCCGTGTCGTCCGGTTCGACCATGTAGTGAATCGGCACGCTATGCAGCTTCTCGAAGACCAATGTACCACCAATCATCGAATCCTCGGTTAGGGTCTTTGTGACATTCTTGAAACGGAATTGGTAGGTACTTGGGCTCAGCTCGATGCTTCCATGCGGCTTAATGGCGAGGCCATGCTCGACCGGCTCCGAGGTAAATTTGCCGTCTTTCTCGATGATCCTATACAAAACGCCGGTGCCGGCGCCATCGACCGTGGCGCCAAGCAGGGTTTCCGGCTCATCGCCCTCGTTGGTGATTTCAATAATACAGGCGTAGGTCGAAGTCCCCGCCTCGGCTTGCCGGATCCAGGGATGGCCGATTTTCAAATTGCCGGCGGTTTCTTGATGGGCGAAGCCGGGGCCCGTGAGCCCGAGTGCCAGAGCGCCCGCGACGGCGAGCGCCCGAATGATAATTTTCATGTTCGGTTCCTCCTCTTCTAGCCTTATCTGATTTAGCTGCGGTTTGCCGCCCCGGCTTTGGCCCAGATCAAATCGGCGGAAGCCTGAGCTTCGGACGGCTTTGTAATGGCAGATGGGCATCCGGCCAAGAGGGGTTGTTCTACCTTAGGCAATGCGTTGACGCAGCCCATCCAGCGACGTTGGAGTTGCCGCTACGCCCCCGCTGCCATTTATTTTTTCAAATTTCAAGATGCCTTCAACGACGCCGTAAGCAAGCTCGCCTCCTGTGACAGAATATCCGGCTTTATATGCGGCTTTCGGCTTCAAGCCTGCCGGCGAGAGCGGCGGGGCCTCCCAAAAGCTCCGCCGCCTCGCGAGCGAGCCGAGCGGCGATGTGTTGATCGTCGCGATTCAAGCTTCCCTTTATCACGGATTTAATTTTGAGCGGCGCAGCCGGATGGCGGCGCGCGACATCAATCTTTGACCGGCTGGCTCCTAATCCTTGGCGTTGATGAGGGTTGCGCGCTCCTAGCTCTTACCCCTTCAGTAGCGGATCGATGATTTTGGACAACGCGTCGATTGTCATCTCGCCATTTTCTTTCTTGCCATTGATGAAAAACGTCGGCGTTGCGGAAACACCGAATTTCTCGCTCGCGCGGTCATGCACTTGCGTGATCTTGTTGTAGAGCGCCATATCCCTGAGGCACGCATCAAAGCTCGCCTGTCCCATGCCAGTCTGCCTCAATAGGCTGCTCAAGGCTTCCAGCGGCTTTTGTGTGAACGCCCAATTTTTTTGTTGCGCAAAGAGCAAATCGACGATGGCGTTGCGCTTGTCGTCGCCAGCACAACGGGCGAGCATGGCGCCGGCGGCAGCGAGCGGATCGAGCGGAAATTCACGCAGGATATAGCGCACTTTTCCGGTATCGATGTATTTGCTTTTGAGCTCCGAAAACGTGGTTGCGGAGAAAGCGGCGCAATGCCCGCAGGTCATCGAGGCATATTCGACGATGGTAACGGGAGCATCACTCTTGCCTATGGGCAGATCGGGCAGCGCCTCGCCGGCCATGAGTTCGCCCACGGGCACTTCCGTCACGGCGGCGCCAGCTGGCAATGGATGGAAGACAACAGCGGCCGCGAGCATTGCAAAAAATGAAGCGGCGATCATCGCGCGCAATAAATGCGTGTTTCTCACGGTGCCTGAAATTTGATGCAAGTCCATGCTGAGAGATCCTCGCTGGCGGGAGCAAAACAAACGCTCGGAGATCTATGAATTGAAATTGTTTTGCGGGCAAGGGCGCGGCGAGGTCCGCTATGCCGGCGTTTGACAGGGCTTGAGGTGCCGCCTAGGGTTCGGCTCTCCTCCGCCATCAGTTTTTGCCTTTCATGAAAAACCGATATTTGCCGAATGTCCCATGATTCTCTCGCCTCGGCCGGCATCCATTTTGTCATTGGCCTTAGCCCCTCGCCGGTCCTCGGCGACCGCGACCGCGCGCTTCTCGCCGATTTGCGGCCCGCCGGCGTGCTTCTCTTTAAAAGCAATTTTCGGCATGATCTTCCCTATGAAGCTTGGCTCGAGAGCCACGCGCGACTGATTGCTGACATCCGCGCGGCAACTGGCCGCGAAAAAATGTGGATCGCCCTCGATCATGAAGGCGGGCGTGTCTGCCGCACGCCGCGGCCGATCACTCGCTATGATTACGCGGCTCGGTGGGCGGCAAATTCAGCGAAGATCGGCGCGGCGATGGGTCGCGAGCTTTCGTCGCTCGGCATCAATCTCGACTTCGCGCCGGTACTCGACATTCATACCAACCCGGCGAATCCAGTCATTGGCCCGCGCGCGTTTGGCGAAACGCCCGAAGCCGTCATCAAGGCGGCCTTGCCGTTTATCGAGGCGCTCGAGTCCCAAGGCGTGCTCGCCTGCGGGAAACATTTTCCGGGGCATGGCGATACCAGCATCGACTCGCATCTTGGGCTGCCCTCGCAGCCCCTCGGCCTTAACGAGCTGCGGGCGCGCGAGCTTAAGCCCTTTGGAGCGGCGATCCATGCCGGGCTTTCGATGATCATGACGTCGCATATCCTCTATCCGGCGGTCGATCGCGAGGCGCCCGTTACCCTATCGCAACGTTTCTTGGCCGGCATTTTGCGCGATGAGCTGGGATTTGAGGGCGCTGCCATCTCGGACGATATCGGCATGGGCGCTATAAGAAACCTCTTCGATGACGCGGAATCGGCCGTGCGCTTGATCAACGCTGGCTGTGACATGCTGATTGTCTGCGGGCATTCGACAGATCTTGAGCGCGCCCGCGGGTTTGCCAAAGCCATCGTTGCGGCGGCCGGGCAAGGCCGCATCGATGCAGGTCTTCTTGCCCGCTCGCGCGCCAGGATCGAGCGGCTTCTCGCCAAGGTGGCACCCCACGAGGTCAAGCTCTTGCCCGAGAGTATTTTGCAGATGCATGCGAACCTCGGCCCCCTCTACGAGAAGGAGACCGCGGAGGTGGTCTAGCCGGTTATGTGGCCGCCCATTGGCAAGATCGAAAGACCTCTAAGGGCGAATCCAGTGCCTGTCTCGGGGCGATGATGAGTTGGCTTCCCCAAAGCTTCCAGCAGCGCATCCTCGCAGGTACTCACGATTCCGCCAGGGGCTTGCGCTCGATGGGCTCGCCCCGAGCCGCCCGGCCATCCGCCGGTTGAAAAGGCCGCTCGCAGTGGCGGCAAGCACACAATCGCGAAGATCCTTCGAAAGCAGTTCCAACGTGCCCGCCGGCCCTCCGTCCGGCAGGCAGCTTGGACCGAAGAACTGATCTGGGAATACCCGCGATTCGATAAGATCGGCTGCCGCTCTAGCTGCCTATTTCCCTTCAACGACCCACGACACGTTCGCGTCAATTCCGCGTGCATATCATCACGCGCTTGCGGCGCGCTGCCGCTCGCGGCGTCGGTCATGACCGTGATAGGCGATATTCGCGTGGCATGCGCAATAGGGCCCGGCTCCGGGCAATTTTTTTGCGCCGCAATAGCGGAATTCCGACTGAGCCGGGTCGCCGATCGGCCACCGGCACATCGATTCACGAAGCTCCATCAGGGTCACCGGCTCGCACAGCGAGACGACTACATCCTCGATCGCATCCGCACGTGGTTCCACGATCAGCATCGGCTGCATCGCAAGTGCCGTATTGCCAATCAAGGTCTGACCGCTTGTCCGGGACGATGAGGGGCGCCGCGCGAATTTCTGCGGCTGCAGCGTGGCGCCATGCCCGCAACTTGCTTTAACTCGTCCAGAGAGCCCGAGTCGAAACACCTTGCCGATGACGGCGTTGCGAGTGAGACCGTCGCCAAGCTCCGAAGCAATTCGGCTTGCGCTGCACCCTTCGAGCCAAAGCTTTTGCAATAACTCGATCCGTTCCGTGGTCCAAGACATCGAGGTCTCCTCGAAACCTGCTGCGTTCAAAAGAGCCGCTGGCAATCTTGCATGAACAATCGCAGCCCTAGGTTCTCGATTCAATTACATAAAGACTGCAGGCGCCTCAACACACCACACAAACCAACTCTGCAACAAGCCAAAGAGTTCAACTTTCGAACCGTCTGCGTGCCGCGTAATCTTCGATCGAAACAGCAACAAATTACCGGTCGATTGAGTCCTTCGCAAGCCATGTGGCAGATGCAAAAGCGTTTTCAACAACAGCTTCTCAAAGCAGCTAACCAAAAGCGAGAACCGCACGACGAACGTAGCGGATAACGAAAGTATCATTCCAAAACGGGCTTGCGTCAGGCTTGATGACTCGGCCAGCCGACCTTTGTGAGAGATTTGGATTCATGTGCGCGGCGCGAACAAACTAGGCGAGAATCGATGTGGGCCCTCCCCGCTACGAAAGACAAGTTGCTTTGCTCGCGGCTTTTTCAAAGGGGATGGCCGCAAAATGATGGGCTTGAAGGGCCGAGGCGTGGAAGCTTCATCTTATTTTCATAGTCCCTCGTGCAGGCTGGCTTTTGTTGGCATTTTGGCCACAGTCGCGAAGATAATGATGGCCTAGCTTAACGAAAATATGGGCCTCGCCTCGGGCTTTTGTATAGTGCGCCGAACAATTGGAGAGGGAAGGCCATGTTGCGCAGATTATTATTGGCTTCGGTGGGTGCCATAACGATTTCACAATCCGCAGCTGTGGCGGCCGACCTTACTCCGCCACCGCCGCCGCCACCCGTGTTCACTTGGACCGGCGTTTATCTCGGTGGCCAAGTCGGCTATGCCTGGAGTAACGGCGGGTCCGATTACACGATCCTCGATCCTGCCCATGGAATTTTTACGGATACGGGCCGAGTGGGGGCGTTTCAAGGCCCCATTGGCGGTGCTCATGTGGGTTACGATTATCAAGCGGGCTGGTGGGTGATTGGACTTGTGGGTTCAATCGACGGAACGAGTTTAAGAACATCCGAGGTTCTTTACTCTCCAGGTTTCGGCGCCGCTTATCTCTCGGCAACGGAGAGGTCGGATATCCAAGGTTCGATCCGAGGACGGGTTGGTATCACCTAATCGAGCCCTACTTTACGCAACCGGCGGTGTCGCCTTCGCGGAGTACAACACCAGTGACGAGTTCACGGGGAACATAAATGGGGTGAGAACCATCAATCGCGGCAACGTTTTCGGTGGCGGGGGCGGTTTCCGCGACAGTCGAGTCGGTTGGACGGTGGGCGGTGGCCTTGCCTACGCTTTGACACCGAATTGGTCGGTCTTCGGCGAGTACCGCTACAGCGATTTCGGAACGGTTTCGAAATCGGCGCTTTTCGCCGGCATATTTGGCGTGCCAGGGCTCGCTGGGGGAGTTGTTAACGTAAATCGCCAATTGACCGAAAACCAGGTTCAAATAGGCTTCAGCTACAAATTTGACGTCCTTCCGCCGCCGCCGCCGCTCGTCGCAAAATACTGATTGTTTTTGCCGCCAGAGAAAACACCCGAAGATAGACGGGGACGATTGGGAGCCGCGATTGGCGGCTCCCATTTTTTTAAGCCAGCGCTCGGCGTGAGTGACCCAGCGCGAGATTATAAAGCCATTGCTTAGATGGTCTTAAACTGCCCAAAATGGGCCCCCCGCGGGCCAAGAAGCGGCTTCGGGAGGAAGCGAGCTAACTTATGGGCAGCCTTAAAGCCGCGAGGGTCACTAAACTTCGCATTTATCCAGTGAAGGGCTTGCAAGGCAGCTCGCACAACACCGCCTTTATCGAGCCCTGGGGCTTTTCCGGCGACCGCCGCTGGATGGTGGTCGACGCTCGAGGCCGCTTCTTGACGCAGCGCGAACTTCATCACATGGCGTTGGTCAGCGCGGCGAACACGCCTTCTGGGATAACGCTCAGCTCGCCGGCGATGGGAAGCATCGAAATTGCTTTTCCAACTCCAGCAGGCGAAATGCTGGATGTCATCGTTTGGCGCGATACCGTGGCCGCTGCCGCGGCGGGCTCGTCGGCCGACGCCTGGATGAGCAGCGTGCTTGGCGTAAGCTGCCGGCTTGTCTATCTGGCGGATACAAAAAGCCGCCAGATAGCTCCCACCTTTGGACGGCCCGGGCAGACCGTTAACTTCGCCGATGGGTTTCCCGTGCTGCTGGTATCGCTAAGCTCGCTTGATGATCTCAACAGGCGACTTATCGCGCCTGTTCCCATCGAGCGCTTCCGGCCGAACATCGTCATCGAGGGAGCTCCGGCGTGGGAGGAAGATCGCTGGCGGCAGGTGCGGATCGGCGGCGTTCTGTTGCGGATCGTCAAGCCTTGCAGCCGTTGCATTGTGACGACCATCGACCCCGAGACTGGCGAGCGCCCTCACGCCAATGAACCCCTCGCAGCACTCTCGAAATTCCGGCGGGACCAGAGCGGCGGCGCCATGTTTGGCCAGAACTTGATTCCAGAGGCAACCGGGCGGATCGCCGTTGGCGACGACGTCGAAATCATCGAGACCGGGCCCTCCAATGTGCGGCTATTGGGTAGCCGGTGGGGAAGCAAATTATGGCGACAGTAGGCCGCCTCGCCGGCGGCGGCAAAACTAGCGGTTGAGCCTTACCGGGGGCGTGCCCCGGCCGATAGAATGCACGGCGCCGCCGAGCGGCTTGCCGCTCGACGTCAATACGGGGGTCATGGTAGAGACAAGGAAAACAGCGCTTCCGCCGGGTCCTTTCCCTTCCCGCGGCGTGGGCAACTGGGGAGATCCGCATGAGCCTGAAAATCATAACAAAAATCGCCATGCTGGCCCT